>Ga0315906_10000665_pt1 | contig 53537 bp, 63 predicted proteins | sample LakEriMetagenome_4_FD_203526 | JGI IMG/M metagenome (GOLD analysis project Ga0315906, IMG submission 203526) | Freshwater fungal communities from buoy surface, Lake Erie, Ohio, United States - Buoy 2 MA122 | ecosystem: Environmental > Aquatic > Freshwater > Lake > Lake biofilm | place: USA...
ATTCATTATACATTAATTCAACTGTAAAGTCAAATCAATCTATAAGTGAATACTATCTGAAGCGATAAGAGTCTGAATCGTAATCATCCTCTTCGAGATCATCAAGATCATCGTCGCTTACATATTCGTCGTTAGGATTAAACTTCCAACGACTTTCATCTTTCAATCTTCGCTGCTTTAAGCCTTCGCTGTTCCGACTGTAATCTTTTTCACGGAACTCATTCTTCTTTTTACTAGACATGATTATTTACTCAAACGCTCCTCTTTAAGTTTATTACAAAAGATCCTATACAGACCCAACTCTCTACCATAGGCTTCGATTTCCCAAGGGCTTTCGAAATATTTCTCTTCATCCATATAGTGAGAAACATCGAAGAACAATCCCTTGTATCTTACATCGCCACTCTTATAGTCGAACAATTCATTATTAAGATATTGCTTCACATGAGTGAGTTCGTGTCCAAGATCAATTAGAATTTGCTTGAGTCTTGTAATTGGCTTCTTGCCTAGTTTGTTAATTCGTTTGTAATTTAGAACAACAGTAAACTTCTTGTTGCCTTCTTCGTCAAGACCATCATAGGTACACCATGCCTTGTACTTCTTCAAGTCTAACAAGTCAGCAGCATCTTTAATCTCTTGTTCGCCAAGAACCTTGACGTTAATTTTAGATCGCTTCTGAATGCAAGGGCGCACCATCCGATTCAAGACGAATCGAGAATACTTTCGAATCATCGCCGAATCGGTTTTCGTTAGATAGTTGCTTGTGACTGCAATCATTATTCTACTCGCAGCAGAATGGTGTCCTTGTTAATACGACCGTTCATTTCACTGGGCTTGGAATTAATCTCGCCCATGACCTTACGCAATACAACTTTACCACCTTCCAAGACTCGGGATAGAACATCCTTCGGCTTGCGAAGAGTCTTACAGATCGACTCACCATATTTATAGTTCTCGATACTGGAACCTTTAACCGCAAGACCAGCGTTATCCAAGGCTACATAAACACCCAGTTTGCGAGTCTTAACGTTATAGACCCATAACTTTTCGGCTCCCATGATCTTGACGGGATCGATCGAAACCAACTTGTTGTCGATATCGTCTTTCTTGAATTTGAGATTCTTGACCTTCTTCTCGAAAGAAATAGGCTTCTTCTTTCGCGGCTTGCGAGCAGCGTTCTTATTGGAGGCAAGTTTCTCAGCGTCGGTCATGACTAGTGTAAAGAATTTCGCAGCCTCGATCATCTCTTTACGAGGACGCGGATACGATTCTTTCACATACTCATCTTTAGATTCGATGATCGCAATCCAATCTGCTGCGCGCTGACGGAAGTATTCAGCAATCTTCGCAGCATGCATGGGCTTTACTTCGTTCTCGACCATCCAGGTGTATGGTACGAATTCTTCTCCGCTTTGCTCATGCCAAATGTCGTCGAACTTGCCTTCAAGTTCCATGATGAAATAGTCGACTTTGGATTGGACTCGGTCTTGAATTGAGATGACGTTGCTTGTGTCAACGACTGTTGTTGCAAGATTCTTTTCTGTGACGATTTTGTCCAAGCGATCTCGGAAGACATTCATGCGCTCCTGAAAATTATTATAGACGCCATCAGGAATCCATGCGCCACGACTGAGGCATCGAGCCAACCAACCGTCAACGATATTCCAAGAGAGATTCAAACTCGATGCTGCTTGCTTTTGCAATTCTGTAATCTGATTGTTCTTGGTTAGATATTCAACCAGATACTTGCGAGCATCTTTGGAGTCTTTATTGTGATTATACCACTGAAATGCGAACACCAAATCGAATTGGCTGCAGGGTTCAGTGCGCTTTTCCCAAGTAGGTTCGGGAACAACCTTCGGTATGAACTTTGCCATGAGAATATCTTACCTTATATAAGTTGTAAAATCAATCTTTATTTAACTTGCGCGGAAACAAGTCTGTTTCGCAAGTTTCTGCCAGTTGTTACGATCCATCTTGTAAAGACCAGCGATCTTTACAACCATACGAAGCGACAACTCGCGCAGACGCTCAACGTTATTGATAATGAATTCCATAATTACGATCGCGTCAGTATCGCTGAATCCACGCGAACGCAACATGCCACTACGCACAACCTGTTTGATTCGCACAAGATAATCCATCTTGGTCTTCATCGCAAGATCGAGATAGTGCGAACGCGACACAAGTGCTTCAAAATGTGGCGCCAACTTATAACCTGAATTGATCAAAGCGTCGAAATCGTAGTTCGTAATGAAAATGACCGAACCTTCGAATTCGAATTTCTCAGGAATGCTCTCGCCGTCCTCATCTTCCTCGCGCTCGAGTGAACGCGACAACCAATGCAAAACGCGACGATCGGTCGAATCGCACGCACTCTTTAATAAGTTCATGCTGACGTCGTCGTGAAAAATCGAATCTGAGTCGTCGAACACGAGTACAGAATTGGTGAAACGCGACTCGTACAGCAACTTGTAAAGTGCTAGAGGGCGCACGTATCCCTTAATGTAGTTGACGTGATGACCCTTGCGCTCAAGTTCAGCCATCTTGGCTTCAACCGTGTATGACTTACCAAGTCCAGCGGGACCTGAAACGATCAACGATCGGTTGATTCCGCGCCCAGTGGCTTCAGCCATAATCTCAAGAGCGTCGAAACGATCTTTCAACTTCGCCTCAATTTCGGCGACCGACTCTGTCTTGGTCGGCTGTATAAACTGCGGTTGGGCGAAGTTTACACCAATCCGCTGTTGCTTTTTAGTGCGTCGAAAACCTGCCTTGGGTACGCCTCGGGGCATATTATTTTTTCACCTTATTGATTAACATAAGACTATTATACACGATATTGAGAAAAAACACAATAAGAAAAACCCCTGTGAAATCAATGACTTACACAGGGGTCTTTTTTACTTAAAAATCAACAACTTACACGCCGCCGCCCCAGAATAGCGGAAAAAGGGACTCAAATTCTTCCGTGCCGCCGACGTAGTATCGCTTCACGATTTTGCCGTTCCGCTTAACTATGAGGTCGTGACTGTCGTCGCGTATACTTACTTGGTTGCCCTTGTAGTTCGCCTTGATGTAACCGTGGGTGCCTTTTGGGGTCGAAAATGCCTCCCAATCTGCGTTTCTGAGTATATCTAACGCTGTTTTCGTAGCCATTTTTTTCCTTCCATTTATCAACTCACCCAACAAGTATAGCATAATCGCCCTGAAAGGTAAAATACAATAAACTGAATAAAATCAATAACTTACGATAGCCCCTAAAACCGCATTAGAGGCTATTAGAGCGGTGTTGAAATGACCCTATAGGGTGGGGGTGGGAGGCTGAAAAACGGCTCCTCGGGCTTCTCATTAGGGAGCGTCGAAAAGTCGCTGGAAATTGCGAAATTCCTTTTTACCCAGAATCTTGGAAAATATTTTTTGGGATCGCTTACACTTTTTCATCAACATGCCTTGTTGATTGCAATCTATCATATTTTTCAAATATGATCTTGGGTCGCCAAGAACGGCTTCGAAGATTTCAACTTTATCACTTTCATCATGAAGCATGATCTGATATTTAATTCCAATTTCATGCTCTTCAAATTTTCGATCTTGCTTTCGCTCAAGATTCAGGAATGTCAAAGACCAACCTTCAGTACCATTTTCATTAGACTTGCAGAAATAGACGCCATCAAAGTCTTTTCCATCAGCGACAAGTTCATTGATTGTCATTTCGGTTTCCCCTCTTTTTGATTGCGGTAAAAATATCTGTTTGCTATATTTTCGTTATAGTAAACTCTTTCGTTGTTCTCGTCTAAAGTTTCGAGCACTTCCAACTTGAACTGAGTCTTTACTTCGTTATAGTTTACCTCACCTTTGGTTTTATGCAAAGAAATAATTTCGCGCTTGAATCGTTCCTTACCGTATTGTTCTACGATACTCTGAACGTTCTTAGAGGATCCATAATATTCTTTCCAATCACTTTCACTGCGATTCTTTTTACGACGACCTTTTACTTTCTTGACTGTACGAACAGACCAGAAGTATTTGCGTCCAATATATTTTTTATTGTTGAAAGTGTCAGTTAGGCAATAGACAAAGCCATAGTAGTCTTGAATATCTTCTGACGTGAATGGCTTTCCATCGTATAGCCATGGGTTTTCATAATCCAGCATAAAATACTCATCAGTAAAATCACTGACAAGTATTTAGGATATCAGTTGTAGTCTCTGTCGTCTGCGTCTTCTTCGTAATCGTCCTCTTCTTCATCTTCTTCATAATCTTCTTCTATTTCTTCGCCGCAGAAAGGACAGTATTGTGGTTCATTTGTGACTTTTTCGAGATAATACTTCAAGAAATACTCCGATTCGCAATTTGTACAATTGACCTTTTTATATTCGTCTGAAATCATTTTTGCTCCGTTACCAAACCCAAGATACAAAACTGTATCTAGTTCCTTTTGTTACTTCTATTACTTTATGTGGATACATAAAGTTGCTTGGAAAAATCATAATCTGACCCGCTTTGAGTTGAATTTCTTCTTGTTCCCAGAACACCAACTCACCGCCTTCATAATCATCGTTTAACGAACCAAGAATAGAAAGAGTTGGGACACCTTTTCTATCGCCATCAAACATGCTATGAATATGATCGCAATGCAATTTCATTTGCGTATCAGTGTTATAACGATTATATCTTAATTGTGTATAGCCATTCCAACTACTATACCAATTTTTCATATGAGCATGATCTTTAATAATATATTGCTCAATTGCTGACCAAATTTTCTTTTGAATTTCTACTGTTTCTGGAATTTCTAATCCATAAGAAATAGAAAGCTCTTTATCATAACTGACATATTCACCTGTACTTGCTTGATAGAATGTATGTAGTTGCCAGTCAGTTTTCTTTAGTTGTTTTACGACTGCTTTACATGTTTTTTTATCAAGAAAATTATCATAAACTTTCAGATAATCTTTCACACTCAATGACATCATTTTTGCTTTACTTCGTAGTCATAACGATCATCGTCAGATAAAACCCATTTTGACGTATTTTCTACAGACCACATACTTGTACCTAACTTGCGTTCAATAACGTTTTGTCCAGGCTTGGTCACAAAAGATGGCTCAAATGCACGAATTCTATTGTTAGGTTGAATAGCAAAGTTACCATTATCTAGTTTGATAACATGACCACACTTATGTTGTCCAGGGACTTCGCTAAACCCAACATCAGCAATGTTACGATCTTCCTGTGACCAATCAAGTGTAAACAAATATGTCCCTTCGTTCCATTTTTTATTTCTATCAATATACTTCATTCTCTTGTTACAGAGAAAATCATATTGTGTCACACCGATATATGAACTGAAAGAGTCCCACAAAACTAAATTGTATAATTCTTCTTGCGGCGCAGGAACCTTATGGCAGAAAGCGTGGATCGGCATGCGAAACCAAAGCCCTTCATCTTCCATGATGAAATGAAAAAGCGGGGCACGATGCGGTATCGACGCCACGCCGAATATAAGGACGGGAAGATATGTGTCCTTCGCTTCATCGAACTCTGTTCTGTTCTGAAGAAAATTAGACCGCACATAACATTCTATGGGCGGGATGTTAGCGTTTAAATATGCCATGTGAGTATATATCTTTTAATCAAAGAAGAAAAGGTGGAACAAACGCGAATCTTGCAAATTTGTTCCAAAATATTTGTTGGCAGCATGGAAACTTCTTGCGTCCCAAATCACTAAACGATTGAACACATTGCCAATGGTATCCACAAGTTCAAATTGAGTAGAATCATAAAACCCACCAGCAAAGCATTGATCTGCTCCTGGTTCATCCATGTGACGAATGCGAGTTTTCTTATGAGCAAACAATGAAGTACCTGTGTCAAATGGTGCATCTGGTGTTAAGTAAATTGCACCTGCCCAAGTTTGTGAATCGTAATGGTATACGAGCAAGTCTTCTGGCGTGCAGTATTGCAAACTTCCGTTCATACCATGATCCCATTTCTGAATCTTAATACCCATGAGTTCTTCAAATGACTTTTTCATTTCAGAAGTTAAGAATTTAGTTTTAGTTCGCTTACCCTTATACCAGTCAATATCGCCTTCGAAGTTTTGTTTCAAAGCGTAATTACGAACTGCGTACGGATCAGCATAAAAATTGTCAACAACGAAAATTCTCTTTTTCTGGGCAGATTTTGCATTCAATTTCCAAACTGGTTTTTCTTTGTTTAAATTTTCAGTTGCAATATTATGCAGGTACTTTGGATATTCTCCCGTATCATAATACATGTTTGTATTGATCAAGAAATGATATGATGGAAATGGGTTTGTTCTCTCTGGTCTCATCATAAACGATGTATGTTTATGCATCTTATCCCACTCTTGCAGTTCCCAGTAAATTTCTGCGAGATGAATGTGGTGATCGTTTCGAACCTCAGCAAACTGCTCTGACTTTTCGTAGTGCCAAATTGCTTTATCATACTCTTTTAAGAAACGATAGGCATTACCAATAGCGCAGATTGCATAGTATGCCATCTCATCAATATGTGCCGCTTTTTGTGTTTCATTAAAGTTGTGAGTATGATTCACAACACTATTGAAATAAAATATGCAGCGGCGAGCATATTCTTCCTGATGAACTTCTTTGAGAGGGAAGAAATTTCCGCGATAACAATCTTCATAAGACTTACCGATATACCAAAAATGATATAGGTCGGTCAGCATTGTACCTTCGCGAATTAACTTCTCTTCAAGTTTAAGTGCATCAGTCACATATTTGGTTGGAACTGAATAACTTTCGCCATGTGAAACTCCACCAATCATCCTAAAGGATTTCGGTAGACTTGTTCTTACGAAATTTTCTCCAATTCCATCCATTTCTAAGGTAATTGTTTCGTGCGCAGGATCATGATTAAACTTCCAAGGTAATTTGGCATTCCAAATCCATGCTCTATAGTAAATCAATCCTGGTGCAATTGAAGTGACATGGAAACTTTGTGGGCGGGTATCTTCAAAAATAGACCAATCAAAGTCGGCGCCAACTTCCAAAGTTTCATCACAATCCATCTTCATAATCCAATCACAACCGTGATCGCGCTTTAAAGCAGTTTGTAAAAGATGATCGCGATTCCAACCGAAATTTACCCAACCCTCTTCAACCTTGTAAAAATATCCTGGGATATTTGTCTCTGCTGCCCATTGCTTTACAATATCAACTGTGCCGTCTGTTGATCCGTTATCTTGCAAGACCCAATACTTAATATATGGAGCGACAGAGTCAAGCATCTTACGAATATTATTCGCTTCATTTTTAAACATCGAGATCATACAGATCTTTGCACCCTTTGGACTCTCTGCCTCTACAATTTCTGAGAATTTGGCAGAGATTAGTTCCAATAGTTTAGTATTTTTAGTTGCAATGCCAAGCCCATAACCACTCTTGAGATTCAGCTTTGGCCAATTCAATTCTTTAAAGAATTTATTTACCCCAAATGTTTCCTGTACAACTTTTGTGTTATGAAATAACACAACACCGTTCTCTGTTAAAAATTTAGACCAGTTCTCAAAGTTTTCTTTTACAGATTCATATGCATGATATCCATCAATATGAAGAATATCAATTGGCTTTTCCCAAATCTGGGCAACCTCAGAAAAATTACCTTCTACAATTTCAACATTTTTTAAATCTAGTTGCTTTAGTGCAGCGAACAATTTTTCTTTCTGATCAGGATGCGAACCTGTATGAGGATCAGGTTTGAAATTGTCGATGCCATAAACTGTACCAACTTCAGGTAATGCGAAAGTGAACGTCGAATACCCATAATCGACACCCAAGTCAACAATGGTGTTTGCTTTTAGTTCATTAACTAACCAGTGAGCAATAATACTTTGTGGTTTCCAAGAACTTAAAATACCATCGATAACCTTTTCTCTATTTGCTCTGTTCATAACATTTACCTGTTTGCGTATGGGTAGGTTTTCATATTCGCTCGCCTCTACAGGCTTCAAATACTTGTTCTTACCACTGGTGTAATAATTGAAATAGTGTGGATTTCGAGTTCCAATCCAAAACTCTGGCTGGTGACGTTTCCAAGGATTGTTCTCATACAAGAACCCTGGATCAAGTTGCGAAATATATTCTGAATTTGCCCACCAAAAATTACCAGAATAGTGGGGAATGGTAATCGCGTGATTACCAAGATTCGCTTCTTTTTCCCATTCAGTACCTACGCAGTCATATTCGTTAAGTAAAGAAACACAATCTTTCCAACGATTAATGTTAAAGTAACCGAGATAATTTGCCCAGTGATTCACATTAACGTGTAAAATATCTTTAATTACTTCATAGTGCGTATCTTTCTTTATCTTTTCTACACTCCAACCTGCTCCTTTGGTGTGCATGTAGAGAATTTTATAGTTTGGATTTTGTAATGCAAACTTATATAAATCTAAAAGAGTGTCGGCTTCAGTATCTGTTTTGATATTCCTTTTGATCGACTTAACTTTTATGAGATCAAAAGGTAATGGTTTATCTCCATTAATGCCGAAATGAATATGATTGGCTGCATCATATAAACCAGACTGTTGTAAGGCAATAATCTGCCTTTCAAATAATTCAGCCCAATGATTTTCCTGATATATGTGATAGAATATTGCAATTTTATCAGCCATGATATATTAACTCTATTAGATCTTTACAGGATGCGGTCTTCTCTTATTTTCTTTTACGGCAACAAGCCAAGCATTCGTAACTGCAATCTTATCTTCCCACCAAATTGTATCTAGGCGGAAATCTTGGAATCTAATTGTGTCGTTGCGAATGAAGCGCGCTTTATCTTTTCTTGTGTAATACCAGAAAGAGTTTTCATTCCAGTAACTAACGTGAGTTGGATCTTGGAAAGCGCCACGTCCATCTGTACTTGGTACTTCAATGAATGCCCAACCACCGTCAGCAAGCACACGATAAATTTCAGACATAATCTTATGTTTATCGTTCAAATGTTCAACTAGATGCGATGCATTCAACACACCAACGCTATTGTCTGGAAGCGGAATGCCTTCGTTTAGATCACAGATAATGTCGCCGCCTTCAAGGTCAAGCGTTGTGCAGCCTGGCTTTGGATTGATACCGCCACCAAGATCAACAACCATCAGATTACGATCTCTCGCATCTTTAACAGCAAGATCCCAGGCATGCTTATGGAACAATTCAACAGTGCGCTCTTGAATGGCTTTATTGCGTTCAAGCCATGTATTGTTACCAGTGATACGATAAACATAAAGAGGTTTGCTAATATGATGCATCTTGGTTGCAAGATATGTGCGGATCATCAATTCGTGATCGTCGCAGATATCAAGTTTAGGATCATGCCCACCAATCTTACGATAAAGGTCTGTGCGCCATGCACGAACATGGTCTGGTGCGTACCAAATAAATGCAACGCTGTGACTTGATGGTGCGAAAGAAATCATTGAGTAATATTCTTTTTCGCGCCATTTAAATGTTTCGTGTTCCCATCCGTAATATGGATTGTATGGGGTGAACTCATCTTTCATATGCCAGTTAATATCGTTACTGTAAACGAAACCGACATCTGAATTATTTTCAAAGGCTTGTTTGAGTTCTTCTAAGCAATTTGGAAGGAGAAGGTCGTCGTGATCGACTTCAACAAGAATGTCCCCTTCGCCTTTCATAAATGCATTATGTTTATTGAATCCAACGCAGGTATTATTTTCGTTGCATTCATAAATTTTAACACGTGGATCATTTACGATCGCTGAATCAACGAGGGTGCGAGATGCACCCCCGTTGAGCCATAATACCCATTCCCAATCTGTATAGGTTTGTTCTGTTAAACTCTGATACAGTTCATATAAAAACGCATTTTTTAAATGTGTCGCGGTGATAATACTAAATTTCACAAGTCACCTCATTATTTCCCAAAACAAACTAACAGATTAATGGATTATTTATTGTGCGGCTGGTGCCTCAACAACAGCAACATCAGCAGCAGGAGCGGCTTCAACAGCAGCATCTGCGGCAGGTGTTTCAGCAGGAGCGGCTTCAGCGGCTGGCGCTTCGGCAGTTACTGCATCAGTTGGTTGATCTTCGACCTTTTCTGCGCAAGCAGTAAGACCAAGTGCAACGATACCGACTAGAATTGACTTCTTCATATTTTTCTCCTTTTTTACAACAGACTCAACAACATTATGGACGCGAAGGATAAACACCCTGTGTAGCAATTAAACACTTTGCTTCATCAGGACGCCAGTCACGCTTGCCCTTCACAACAGCAATGACTTTTTCATTTCCATCCTTATCCTTTGTGATTTGATATTCAATCACATCTGGACGAAGGTCTGGTAATTTAAAATTGGTACGACCATCACCACCATAATAGTTACCAACTAAACTATAAAGAGCCTCATTGCGTTGAATTGGCAATGTTGCTCCATTACAGTAAAGATAACCCTCTGGTGCAAAGTTACCAGCAAACCAAATAATAGTTGCAATTAGTGGATCCATATCATTCTCCTATTAAATTTCACAACCACCTGCGGCAGTGCACGCAAGTTCCTTTGCTGAAGTCGTAGTATCTGTTTCTTCCATAAACTCCACCCAGTTGATGTCAACGTTTTGGAGAGCAAGAAGTTCATTATACTTAACCTCATCAATTTCTTCATAAGGCGCTTGGCGATAAGAACCATTGTCTCGTGGCAAGAATGAAACGCCAGAGAGAATAGAAATATTCTTATAGACCCATGCGCCAACTTCCATCCACTCATCATCACCAACGTATACGGTGATTGATGGCTTATGTTCACACCAGTGATCCTGATAGATCTTCCAAAGTTCTAATTGTTCAATCGCAGTCATATCATGACGTGTGACAGAGTTCTTTGGAGCCTTCATTGGGAAACTGAACACCCAGTTTGACTTGCTGTAGAAATCTTCTTCAGCCTTATATCCCTTGCCAATCATAAATGTGGCTAGAGGATCTTTCATATCTGCTCTTACGCGACGGACATAAAACTGAGAATAACGTGGGTGAATGCCTGATGCGGAATCCACCAATTGAGAAACAGTGCCTGAAGGTTTAACGCAAGTGATTGCAGCCGACTGTGGAACACCAAGAGCAAAGGCGAGTTCCTTATTGACTTCAACACAGTGTAAACGAATTTCATCCAATGCATCCGCCAGTTTCTGAGACGGCTTATTTAGAAGTTTGCTGTCACAAATACCTGTCAACGATACACCCAACAAACGCTCTTCATCGCAGTTGTTCTTCCAACGCTTGTTTATATAACGGAAGTCTGTCAACGTTGATTGAAGTGTACCAATGATCGTAGCCAAACGAGCCTTGCGCTTCAATGAGTCAACATCATCATTTGCGCGAACAACAATCTCAGAAAGATTGCAGAATTCAAATGGACGCAAAATAATTTCAGAACATGGATTTGTACCAAACTCATGCTTTGGATCGCGACGACCATTCTTCGCAGCAACAGCCTGTGATGCAGCACGTGAGAAAATACCACGCTCACCAGACTTTGACATATACAGAGCATGCCATTCATTCATGAATGTGTCCATGTCTACTTGTTTGTCATACACCGCTGAAATGTTTGCCAGTGCACGTTGTCCATTGTGTGTCCACCAGTCACCCGACTTTGCATGACGCAATTGGTCATCGTTGAGGTCGGTAAGAGAAATGAGAGCACTACGGCGAACACCACCGCAAACAACAATATCAGCAATCTTGCAAACAATGTCATGACACTCCAACGTTGATAGTTTCCTACCACGTGCCTTCATAAAGATATTGAGAGTGAATTTAATTAAATCAACCAATGGTTCTGGTCCACTCGCACGACCACCAAAAGTCTTTAAACGCTCACCCGCTGGACGTACTTTTGACACATCCCATTTTGGAACTTTTCCAGAATACAAAAGAGAAATGATCTCACGATATGCTGAAGCCCAACCAATCTTGCTATCAGCAATGACAACAGTTGTGTCTGTTTCATGAAGTTCTTCTGGAACTTCTGGAAGTTTATTTGTGTACTTTGATTCAACAGAGAATCCGACGCCAGTTCCGCACATGAGAATGTACATGATCTCATCGAATGCTTTTGGTGTATCAATGGCGACATAGGAGCAATTATATCCAGCCACTTGATCTTTTTCCAAAGCAGGACCAGCAGTCATCAAGCAACGCATTGACGGCATTACTTCGAGATTTAAAATTGCTGTACGCAATTCTTCCCATGGAACTGTTTTGTTGTCGTTTGTTTTTTCTTTAAAGAAACTAATATAACGATCTACAGTCTCATCCCATGTCTCGCGACGACCTAGTTCGTCATTAAAACGAGCATAGCGCGAAATGTGAATGAAATCCTGATAGATCGATGGAAGACGTGTTGCCATCATTTGCTCCTTATTCTGTTGCTATGAATTGTGTTGAAAGAGGGAATACCTCAGCGATAACCTTTGCGCACTCTTTCGCTATTTCCATATGCTCTTTCTGAGTGCCATTACCGCTGCGGAGTTGTATATAGTGAATCCATGATCTTAATGTTCCGCTCATATACATGCGAGACATAATTAATCCTTCAGGAAGCAATGCGCGCGCCTGTTCTTTTGCGATACCGTTCGCAATTGCCCAGTTATAATGGATCTTAACTTGTTCAATCAAGTCTTGTTGACGCTTATCCCATTCATATTGAAGCATTACGTCAACACCTTCAGAGATAGAATTCTGACGATTCTTCGGATCCTGAAGACGAGCCTCACGTGTTACAAATTCTAGATCCTTGGTGGGATCAGCGTAGCGCTGTGAGAATTCTTGAAACGAAAAACTGCGATGACGTAAAATTTGACGCGCAATGTCACGCGTCGTTTCAATTTCTAGGCACATTGTTGCCATCTCAAGCGGCGACCAATGTTGATGCTTAACCAAATATTTGATTAATTTTTCTGAAGTCTCACTATTCATTTGATTGGAGGGATTGGACACTCTTGCGCAGAAAGCCACAAGATCCGTTGGCGTATCCAATCCCTCCAAAACTGGTTTGGAATATGAAACAAGAGATACCTTCATATTAAAAATCCTTAACGTCGAATTCGATCGTCTTATGTTTAACTTCTTGCGTTGCACCTTCAGACGCTAACATCTGCGCGCGAACATATGCATCTTTATATTCTGAATAAAGAGAATCATCAAACCACCACCAACGATCAAAAAAATATTTTGGTGCGCGGCGATATTCCACATACCATTTTCCAGCATGATACTGCAATCGTACTTTTGTGATTGGGTGTTTAACAATCTCTAAACCAAGATCGTCTAGTGTAATCATACTCAACACCTTTTCCAATTTGTAAACTTCAGTTTGGCTTCTAAACCACTGAAAGTGTTGGTATCAATGATACTCTTAATTTGTTCAGAAGTCAATCCGTTCAATATCATTTCATTGATATCCTTACCGTTTACATTTTCAGGGAACAAACAAACCTTATAACCTTTACCAATAGACTTTTCAATCTGCTTTACAATATCTTTATTGCGAGGCTCGTTATCATAAACGAGCACAACATCTAGGTTCGAAAGAACTGCTGCCACGCCGCCCAAATTACTATCGCCAGAGGCAACGCAATTCGGGAGAAAATAAGAATCAAACTGTCCTTCAAGGACGTAGATTCGAGTTTCTTTCCGTAAACGGTGCAATCCAAACACTTTCTTCTCATCTGAGACCTTTACAGTGACGTATCGTATTTTCGACTTCGACGACAAAGCCCTCCCCGCGACGTTTGTTACCTCACCCTTTTCGTTAGTGTAAAAGAGTACGATACGCTCGTCGTTAGGGACCTCGTCTTTACCGTGTTGGGGGAATTCTTTATCTAGAAAATCCTTGAAGTGTTCTGTATAGAATATCTCTTTCCAGAACTGCTTGGGGATTTGTCTCTTTTGTATATAGTCACGCGCAGCGTGATCTGCACATAAATTCTCTATACTATAATGTGCAAACGCTCTTGTTGTTCTCTCCAGGCTTTCAACTGTCTCTCCACTTCCTGCGGACTTGTTGAGAGTAGACTGGAGTCTGGCGTAGGCGTTCCCCTTGAGTTGTTGGAAATCAGGCTTCTTGATGTTAGAGCCGTATCCTGTTTGACCAACTGCATATCGCTCGAGGGCGTATTGTTTATAGGCTCCACTATCAACTTCCTGTAAAAACTTCGCAAACGTCGTAGACTTGTTGCAGTTGTGACAGATGTAGTAGTAGTCGTTGGACTTGCGATAAACATAGCCGCGAGCCTTTAGTTTGTTCTTCTTCGAATCACCACAATACAAACAGCGAAAATTGAAAAGATCTTCTTTTTTTTGCTTAAATTGTTGTAAACGAGATGAAATTAATAACAGATATTTTCGATCAATATAAACACTCATAAAACATCACAAAAACGCCAACGGAATTAATAGTATATATCACTTAATGTCAAAAGGCAAACCTAATTTCGAAATGAGCCAACCAACAACAACGGCGCCACCCATCACAAGCCAGCGCCATTTATTTAAATCTTCTATTTTTTGTTTTTCTATTGCGTGTTGCGCAGCCATTTCTTCGCGCAATGACTTCATCTCTTGTACTAGATCTACTCTTAACTCATCCATCATTTGCTGGAGTTCTTTTCGATCTTCGATTTGACGTTCGTCTAGTTTGTCTAGTGTTCTATCAAACTTCTCGTAGATGACTGAGAAGAAGGAGACCTTCTCTCGTATTGCAGCGACCTCAGTCTCTATTTTACTTAATCTGCTTTCGAAGTCAATCATTCTACTTTACTGCCTTGCTAGTTGTTTTTATACCTGCTTGACGCAATTTTCTTGCACGGCAGTGGGCTTTTTGTGAAAATCCTTTAGGGCTGGAACAATCAATACTTTTCTTGTATTTGCTGCTCCATCCTTCAGAGATGAATTGTTTAAATGCAAGCATTATTTATTTTTATTCTTTTCCTGTAAGATCGCTAACTCGCGATCTGACATTCTATCCCAAATGCTTGGCGTTTCTTGATGTTTCTTTTCAACAATACCGTACATATGTTTTAACATATGTGCACGAGTTGCATCGTCTTCTAATCTTTCTTTACAGAGTTCATCACTTGCTTTAGTTTTCCAAATTTCTGGAAACACACCATGTACTAATAAAATGAATGCGATTTTCCATGCGCGAAACAAATGTTGAAAGTAACCATAACCGACTTCATTTAGGTGGGACATTTTTAACACTTTCCGCTTGAGGTGTAATTGTTTTTAATTGTTTTGGTGGAGCCATCAATTCTTTTGGTGGTTCAGGCATTTCAATCTTCGGCACCAAACGAGTTAATGGATTTGCGCAACCAGCAAGAACCAAAAAAGAAAGAGCGATTATGTATCTCATTTCGCTTCTCCTTTCTTCCAAGGCATTTCAGGAAGTTTAATGTCTAAACCACGATCAGCGTTTTGTTTATCAACAGATGCTTTAGTCTCAAGAATCCATGATTGCAAACTAACTAGTTGCTGCGCATTTTGCAAACAAATAGAATAATTAGCAAGAACAGTTCCGAGAGCCTGATTGTCTTTTACAACTGAATCAGTATCATCTGAAGCCATCTCAGGATTTAGTTCTTCACCTTTTACACTAGTATCGTGCAAGTAAACCCAACCATTTGTAAGATTAAACTTACCAGGAACTTGTTGTTCAGCAGCGTCGCGATAAATTGTTTCCTTTTGAGTCACAACTTTAATCTTATCAACATACTCAGTAACAACTCGTTCTTTGATGTTGGCTTGTTCTTTCTCAAGTTCAATTTTTAACTGCTCTGCTTCGTTCGCAGCTTTTTGAACCATAACTTCGCCAGCGTCAGATCCTTTTTTATAGCCTGCAGCAAATGCGCCGCCAACTAAAAGAACCACTGCAAGGATCTTATATGGTAATGGTATAAGCATAATTTAATCTCTTGGCCAAATGTTACTTTCAACTGCATCATTCAACCACATGCTTGCTCCCAATAATTTTGAGTAAAGCCAATATGTGCCATTTGATAAAAACAAAAATAGAGAAGCAAGCCATTTAAACAAATAAATGAATGGTATAGCGAATGGTTCTAAAATAAACATCAGTTACACCAACTTGCTTTCTTTTCACCAAAGTATTGGCGAGCGTGACCGTTTTGAATTAATAGTGCAGAGAGTCTCTGCCCATCAACAATTAGATCACCAAGGACGCGACCACCAAACTTATCGTGCTCTTTTAATTCAACTTTGATTGACTTTGCATTTGCGACAAGATTTTTGGTAAACGCACTGGCTGCTTCAGCGGCTTTTGCTTCCTCTGGACAACCAGCACGCGCACCCTTTTCTGGAGTGTCAACACCAAGAACGCGCAAACTTAATTGCGGTTTCAAAGGTGCTGGCATAAATGGTGCTTCGAACACCACTGTATCTCCATCACTAACTTTCAATACTTTGAAGTCGTAAGGATTTGCAAGAGCAGCAGATGAGAAACTTAATGCGATAAGTGCAATAAACTTCTTCATCATACTGCCTTCTTCTTGCGACCTTTCTTAACTTTCGCAGCCACTTCTTTTACGTCTGCAAGATCAACTTTTCCGTCTTTGTTGACGTCAAGAGCATTTGCAGCATGAGCCTTAGCATCAGCAGCAACTTCTTTAGCGGCAACAAGAACATCTTTGTGATCTACAGCACCGTCATTGTTAGCGTCTGGCTTTTTCCATAATTTCCAAACAATCCAACCCGCAACAACAACTAATAGTAACACAACTAATGTACTCATTATCTTCTCCTGTTATATTAGGCAACAGGTGGTTTTTTTGGTGCAAACTTTTCTGCAACCGTTGTACCAAGACCACCCAACACGATCATCATCATTGAGTCGTACATAAACTTCTCAACAACGAATCCCCAAAACAAATTCAATACGAATGCAAGTGACACCAAGAATGCCGCTAAAAACGTAATGACTCGCTTTGATGAAACCGAACCGTTTTCACCGTCCGATAGCATTGATTTTAAATTTGCTAATAGATTCATTTTTGTCTCCTAATACATTTTTTGCAAAGTTTACAAAATTCATATACTTGATCGCGACGTTATAGTCGTGGGTCAGTATAAGAACCCGATTGCGAAAACTCACAATATATCGCTTAGATGCATTGCGGAGGCATAATGTTTCCATTATCATTTCTTATTTAGCCAAAGGATTTTCCCAAGCCTTTTGAATCTTTTCATCAACTTTCTTCTCTAGTTCTTTCAATTTAGCGTCTGTTTCGCGTTCGATCGCTCTCAATCGGGCTGACATTTCGCGGTCTGTGACGCCGACAAATCCGCGGACTTCCTTATCGAGTTCGCGATTACGTCTTTCGGCTGCATCTACATCGGCTTGAAGGCTATCAATATCGCCTTTTAGATCTGAACGAACGTCGCGGAGAATATCGCCGCTTTCGTCGACCATGACGACTGCATTATCGACGCGCTCTTCCATCTTGGTGATGCGTTCGTTGATGGCTGATAAATCTGGAGCAACGTACTCTTGAATCTGTTGCTTCATATCCATATAATCTTTATAGAACTCGAAGGCTCCATAAAGACCACCAAGAACCGTGGACACAATACCGCCAGCGATCATAAGTTTTGCTGGTGTGAAACTGTAACCGCCAATGCTGATTACTGTATTTGGGTCAACCGCTGCTTCTAACTTGTCGACCTTCTCGTCTAAATCGCTCATCTATTTGCTCCTTGTTTTTATACTTTATCTCGTTATAATATAAACAAATCCAAATATTCCAATTGCAAACATAACAAATAAAATCCCGATGCAGATCATCAGTGTAATTTCTTCTTGCCTTTGCGCGGCTTCAATTTCAGCGCGTCGTCTTGCTTGCGCTGCTGCTAATTCCATCTGCGCATGCATTTTCTGAAACTTCACCCAATCATCCCATAATCCAGGGCGCCCAGCAATCAGCATATAGTCTTTGAGTTCTCTTTCCTTTCTTCGTACTTCTTCTAATGCGAAAAATTCTTCTAGTCGGCTACGCTCATTTGCAGGTGTTTCAATAACTTTCTTTTCTAACTTTCGTTTACCTTCAAAGAAACTTCCTAATTGACCTGCACACTCACCTAATTCTCTGCCGTTAGAGACAACCTCCTTGATAACAGCATATGCAGCATTGATTGCTGCGAGTTCTGCTAACATTACTTATACTGTTCTTCGATCATTTTTTTATAAGTGTCTGTGTTTCCTTTTTCAAGGAAGTAAGAGCCACGAACATTGTCCTTAATAATAACACCTTTGTAAATATCTTCTGGTTTATACCATACATTATTATCACGAATCATTGCAGTTCTGTAGGCGCTCACATCAGTATCTGCGCCCATAGCAGCAACAATACCAGATTGATCTGCGTCCATGTAGTTTTTATTAATTTCTTCCTGCTCTTTTGCATTTGCAGCAACGACTTCATCTGCTCGCTTCTCGGCGTCAGACTTTTCTTCTTGCTTGTTATTTAATACACCAGCAACTTCAAGGTTTGTGACATTAGGTGCTAGATTAAATGCATTTGCAAGAGCAGGGTCATTGGCAATCGTAATCTTTTCTTCTTCAGAGAAACCAGAGTTATTAATTTCTTCTTGTTTCTGATCGTTTGATGCGGCAACGACTTGCTGGACAAACTCAAAGTCACCATCAGCTTTTTCTTCAATCACAGGCTTGATATCCATTTGCATAAGTTCAGCAAAGGTATCTGTTTGCTCGTTTGTTTGAGTTTCAGTAGCAGCAACCATTTCAATCTTCTCTTCCTGTGCTTGCTCAACTCCAGTATCAATGATTGTTGTTCCGCTTTCTATCTCATTTGCTGTTTCTGTTTGTGCAACAACCTGTTGCTCAGTTTCTGTTGTCATAGATCCAGTAGAAGAATCTTCAAATACAACCTGTTGAACTTCTCTTCTGCTGCCATCATCAACTTCTTCTGTTTTATTGGCTGCAGCCATAGCAACATCTTCAACCATGGTTGTTTGACTACTATCTGCAGAAGCAACAACTGTTGTTTGTGTTTCACTAAAACTCATAGCAATTGATTCTGCTTGACTGACAGACTCAGCGGCTGACTGCTCTGTCTGACTCATTGTTGACGCAAGGGCTTCTCTACCCATCTGTCGTCCTGTTTCTAAAGTCTCAGAGGCAGAATCAGATGATTCCATCATTTCAGTTTTTTGTTCTTCTTCTTTGGATTCAATGCTTGTTGTTTCTTGGACAACAAAAGATGAGGAAGATGATTGAGTTGTTGAAGTTCTTGTCGAACTTTCTGTTTGTGTTGTAGTTGCAGCAGAAGCGGATGCAGAAGAACCAGAGGCTGCAGCAGTTGCATCTGATGCAATGGCGAGAGCACCTTCTAGTGTATTCTTAGAGATTGCATCAGCAAGGATTGCTGCCTTTTCGTCATCTGACAATTCACGATATGCCGCTACAACTGCAGGAAGGGATGGTTCAGAAGGATCTTCGGCAGTTTCTTCAGCAACTAACACTTCTTCCTCTTCTGATGCTTCTTCTTCAGAACTATCAGCAAGCATTTCTTCTAAATTCTCATCAGCAGCATCGCCTGATTCTTCATCAGCAACTAATACTTCTTCCTCATCTTCAATCACTTCAGTACCATCAGATGAGCCATCGTCTGAACCATCGTCAGAACCTGTCTCTTCAGATATGCCAGGGTCTGTTTCTTCAATAGATGCTAACACTTGCTCTGGATCAGAATAGTCAATAGTGCCATCATCAATACCAAGTGTGTCAATAATGCAACTTGGATCAAATGGATCTAATACACAATCCACAGTTGGTGGTTGTTCTTGAAAACTGTAATATGTTCCAGAGGTTGGAGTGCCTTCTGTATAAAGGAATAGATAATCTGAATCTGGTCTTTGTATAGAGGTAATCTTTAATGCTTCACCACCAGAACTAACTGCAGTCCAACCAACTAGATCTTCACCCTTTGTGGCAAGCTGGCTAAACAATATAGGGTCGTTACCCTTAAAAATAAAAATGTAATCACTGCCAGGAGCACTGACATTCATACCAGCAAGACCGCCAGAAGTTGGCAATGGAGGTGGCATGTAATTAATCTGAAGCATTGCATTGTCAACGCTAGGACCGTATAATCCACCCCAGAAGCCAGCATCGTTACCAGTAAATTCTAATCTTGCGCTCGTAAATAAAAAATCAGATTGCACATGGCTATACCAACCAAAATTTTGCCAAGCACTTTGCGCTTCTTGTCCAAGTAGACATAAACCAAGGATTTCAATACCACCGATGCAACCAATATTTGCTGTAGATGGTGTACCGCTTAATAATGTAAAAGAATTGTTTAATCCATTTGTATCATAGAACTTTAAAGTGACAGAAAATGGATCAATAGGACCATCAATGCTAGAGCAGGATCCACCAATAAAATTACGACAAGAATTATTCAAATCAAATGAAAATATAAAATTAAATAGGTTTGTTTCGTATTGAGAAAGATCAATATCTTGATACAATGTCCCTTGAACATAACTAAATGTGTATAGTTTTCCATCACCTGCTGGGACCCAATCACCAAGAGGAAACCCTGCTTCCTTCCATGCACCGCATGTTGGTGCACCAGACACACAGTTGTCCATTGTTGGATTTACAACAATATTTGGAACATTGACTGCATTGGTCCAATCTAGCTGCTGCGCATTAAGCGCAGCACTAGAGAGTAGCAATAATAGAGCGAGTAATCGCTTCATTATTCACCAGCTGGTTTTGCTACTGGAAGATCTTCAGTTGTATCTTTTTTCCAAACTTCCCACCATCTCTTACGGAAGTCTGGTCTTTCTTCTTTGTTAGCAGCCCACTGTTCGTTGGCTTCTTTACCAATCTTACCCATATACGGGCAAGGTGTGCCAGCCATTTCCATAGCCTTAAACACGCGCTCGTCTTGGCACATCATTGATACAGCAGCAACTTTCATACCCATGTCATATAGAGTCTTGGAAAGTTTTAATCTTTCGCAATTCATATCGCGAACTGCCTTACCAGCAGATAGACCAATGACCTGTGTTTGAACGGCACCTGAGACGCCACTGACGCAGACATCCTGGCTATATGTTGAGATCATAGGCGCGATAGCACTAGCAGGTGGTGCCTTAATCTCTTGTTCTACCTTTGTAATGTTTTCGTTACGATTGATGTTCGTATTTGTATTCTCAGTCTTTACATTGCTTTGGCTTGTGCTTTCAGACTTATTGACATTTTCGTTCTTATTTACAGCCGTTGAAGTGCTTACATTGACATTGTTATTATTGTTTGTATTTACGCTAGTGCTATCGTTTTTATTAACATTAGTATTTGTGGAAACACTGTTGTTATTGTTATTATTTGTGTTTACACTTGTTGAGTTATTGTTGTTTGTGTTAACATTGTTTGAGTTAATCGTTGTATCGTTCTTATTGTTATTATTATAAGTGACTTCACCAGACATGTTGTTATTATTGTTATTCGTGTTGGTAGAAGTGCTCACATTATTATTAAAGTTTGTGTTTGTAGACACAGAGTTATTGTTATTATTATTCGTGTTCACGCTCGTAGATGTGTTCACATTGTTATTATTATTCGTGTTCACGCTGGTTGAAGTATTCACATTGTTGTTGTTATTTGTGTTTACGCTCGTTGTCGTATTCACATTATTATTGTTATTCGTCGAAGTCGTATTATTCGTATTCTGATTGATATTTGTCAAAGTACCAGACTGAATGTTGTTATTTGTATTCACATTCGTATTGGTATTTGTATTCGTAGAGGTGCTGGTGCTAACATTATTGTTGTTGTTATTATTCGTTAAAGTACCAGACTGAATGTTGTTATTTGTATTCACATTCGTATTGGTATTTGTACTATTAACGGTAGAGGTGTTAATGTTAGTGTTGGTATTATCACTAGTTGTAGTGTTATTGTTATTATAGTTTACCGTACCACTGTTAATATTATTATTCGTATTTACATTGGTATTGGTATTTGTAGAGGTCGAAGTCGAAGTGTTTGTGTTCACATTCGTATTCGTATTATCAGAAGTCGAAGTAGAGGTCGAAGTGTTCGTATTCTGATTAATATTCGTTGCAGTACCAGATTGAATGTTATTATTCGTATTTACATTCGTGTTGGTATTGTCCGAAGTCGATGTGGAGGTCGAAGTCGAAGTTGAAGTAGATGTTGTATTAACATCTGAGGTCGTATTGACCGTAGAAACTGTAGTTGTCTGGGCGAATGCCTGTGCTGCGCCGACTGCGAATAGTAGCGCAAAAAGTAACTTTCTCATTTTCTCTCCTGACTTTTATGTCTTTTAGTATAACAAAAACATAAATTATAGTTTCTGCACTCGGAAACTATGTAAATCAGCAGTTAAATGACAAACGTCAATTCTTTAGTAATTATACCTATTTATAATGCCAACGGTTTTCCGTCGCTTTATTTTAAGATGCAAAAAACGTACCTATTTATCCTTAAACTTCGCAGTTGGTGCAGTGAAGTTGGCTGTGTAACGAGCATAACCTTTGGTGATGCGAAGATCGTCGATGTAACCACTAAAATCGTTTGTAAGAGTTGACAACTGCTCACCGATACATAAACGGTTAGTATTAGTGAGATTAGTTGAATCAGTTGCAGAAGCGACTTGTGTGCCATCAATAAACAATCTATTCGTTGATCCAGAGCGAGTGACAGCGATATGATACCAAGTATTTGTTGTGATTCTAGAAGTAGAAGGGTCTTGCAATAATATAGTGCTAGCGCCAACTAAGAATGTTATTGATGTTCCTATTGATCTCCAATATAGCTGCCAACTATTTGCATTTCCAGATACCCATTTATCTAACAGTACTCTATTTGTACTTAACGCTGAGAAATTAATCCACAATTCTATAGTAAAATCGCCAGTACCAAAATCTAAATTAGGAGATGATGGGATTGTAATATTGTCACCAGTTCCATCAAAGGCAATCGAACCACTACCATACTTGTACTGTGCAGTGCTGACTTTTGCATCACCAACTGTTTCAAAAACATTCTTCGCTGTTTGATCAAAGATTCCAGCGTTGGTGAAGTTACACAACAAGGATGTGTTAGCGATGTTCGTAAATGGTGCTGATGGTGGAATGAATGGATTGGTGTAGAGAGCAGTACCTTTCACTATACGAAGTCCAGATAGATATCCATTTAAATAATATCCTCCTGTGCGGTGAGAACCAATTGTCAATGCATGAGTACTGTTCATCAATGCCGCAGAAAGTGTTGACGTTCCTGTCAACGCACCATTATTAAAATATCTAATTGTGCTGCCACTTCGCGTGACAGCAAAATGATACCACCTACCAACAGTGATATTTGGTATTACAGACGCATTAAGCACACCCCAAGATGATCCATCAGCGGAAGCCGTAAATACTAAACCGCCGCTGCTAGTATATAGAATATAAGGTGAAAATGTTGATGCCGCATCCCATCCTTTGGATACAATTACTTGGCTATCAGCAGCAGAATTAAAATAGACCCAACCTTCAATTGTAAAATCAGTAAATGCATCTAAAGCAACATCATCAGCGATACTCAAATAATCTCCAGTGCCATCAAAATATGCACTACCACCAACATTCGCTGTTGAATATGCAATGTTTGCATTAAAAGTTTGCCCAAACGGATTAAACGTTCTTGGTATTGCATCACCATTGCGCGTGATCGTGAATGCGTTGGTACTGTTGTCAATCAATGTTGCAGATTGACATGTAAGTAATGCCGTATTGGCATCTGAAGTAAATTGTGTTGTTGATGGCGTAAAATTGGCTGTATATCTTGCACTATTTGAAACTCTTAAATTAGAAATATATCCTGGCCAATTTTCATTACCTGAACTCCAAGAACCAATATATCCCGTTGATCCACTAAATGCTGTACTAGTAGTTGTATCTAAAACCTTTGTTCCACCAATAAAACCAAACACATTAGAAGATTGTTGAACAACTGCAACATGAACCCATGTATTTTGAACCAAATTTGTTGCAGCCGTTGTTGCAGAAAAACCATAAAAACGAAGTTTCCCTGCATCTAATAACATTCCCATACCAGTATTGGTTATAAAAATATCATGAAAGCCAGAGTGATTTCCTGTATAATATACCCATGCTTCAATTGTTAATGGTCCAGTTCCTATAGAAGATAATGTTGATCCAGCATTGTAAGTTAGATAGTCTCCAGTTCCATCAAAAAACACGCTATGACTGTTTGAACTTAAGAGACCAGATGAGAATGGCGAGAACGATTGAACAGACACATCACCAGCGCGTGTAATTGTAAAACTATTTGGTCCTTCGTCAACAAAACGATTTGATTGTAATACAAGTAATTGTGTATTTGCAATAGGAGTTAGTGGTGCAGTTGGAGGAGTAAACGCTGCAGTATAGACGGCAGTTCCTTTCACAATACGAACATTTGACATGTAACCAGTTATTACACCTGCTCCTGGGCTAGTTGCACTCGAACTTATATGAAGCGCAGCAGTGCTTCCCGCTATATTAGTGCTATCCGTTACTGTGGTTTCTAATACACCATTAATAAACAATCTTAAATTAGTTCCACTTCTTGACACTGCAAGGTGATTCCATTTATTTGCAGAAACAGTATTTGCTGAATATGCTTTAAACGAACCTTCAGACCAAAATGCAACTCTATTATTTGCTAAAACTTCAAACGAACTACCGTCGCTAGCATTATATTGTCCTACCAAAATTACGTTAGTGCCGATTGATGTTTGATATGTCCAGCATTCTATTGTAAAATCGCCAGTTCCGTAATCCCATGCAGCGTTATCTGGTACAGTTATATAATCACCAGTTCCATCAAAATATCCTGACCACCCAGTTTGACTAAATGGCGAATAACTTCCTTGAGTTGCATTACCATTTCTTGTAATCGTAAAGTTATTATTGCTTGAATCTAAGAACGTATGATTGTTTTGATTATTCGCACCATCAGCATGAATCAACAGAACATTATTGGCAAACAATACACCCTCGCCCGTCGTAGCAGTAAGGCTAAATGCTCTTGAGGAACTTTGATTTTGAGCATCTATTGCATTCACAGTAAAGTTATAAGTCGTATCAGTTTCTGGTGGTGTTGTGATCGTGCCACTGATAACGCCATTTGACGCAAGTGTGATGCCGCCTGGCAATGAACTACCAGCAGCCAATGCATAAGTCAATGGTGCATCACCAGTTGCGGATAAAGAAATATTAAATGTGCCAGTTGCATCTTGTTCAGCTAAAGTCGCACCAGTTACCCATGTTGGTTCGCCAGATACCTGCAATCCAGGAATTAATATTGCAGTCGCACCATCTTCTGGATTAATCACATAAACAGGATATGTTGCAGAAGAAAGAGCAGGACCAGTAAATGATAAATTGCTTGCGCTGATATAAGAAACGGAAGGAACGTTATTGCCGTTAATAAAAACAGTTGAGTTTGATTTAAAACCCGAGCCTGTGATATAGAGAGTTTGACCGCCATTCGTATTTGCAGCAGTATCATCATCAGGATAAATGATCGTTGAGATTTTAGGACCACCACCAGCCGAAATAGTCGTATTTAACGCAGAGGAAATTTGCGTTGTGCTAATTGTTCCTGACTGAATTGCACCACCTGATAGTTTACCTGCCATTTGAGCCTCTAATAATTTGTAACTGATAAGCCTGGAGCGCGAACTCCAAATGCACCAGTTTCTGGATTAATTACATATACCAAGTACGTTCCAACAGAAAGCGCAGGAGTCGTAAATTGCACATTGCTTGAACTTATATAAGTGACCGAAGGTGCTACTGTTGTGTTTATATAAACAGATGCGTTTGATGCAAAGTTTGAACCCAAGAGCGTAATCGTTTGACCGCCTGATGCTCTTGCTGAACTATTTGCCCCAAAATAAATTAAATTGCTCACTTTAGGACCACCAGAAGAAGTTATCTGCGTGTTGAGACTGGAGTCAAGCTTGCTTAACTCGATCGTTCCTGCTTCAATTGCACCACCAGATAACTTGCCTGCCATTTAATCTTCCTTTGTTTTTTGATATTTATTTTACTAATAAATCTCGCGCCACTGCAAGGCTGCACCGACTGATGCAATCTGATTTCCTGCTGTGGTAATTGTTCTAACCACGATTACATAAACTTCTGAATCTGTTGAGTCGAAGTTCTGCACAATGATATTTTTCTTTGCTGCAGTCAATGCGCCTGATGCAACTGGAGAAAGGGAGTTCTGAGATGCGCCAGCAGGTACGAATCCTGTAGCAAATGACTCACCATTAGTAATGGTATCTGCATTGATACAATATTCCACACCGCTTGATGGTGAAGCAGAAGTCCAAACAAGAGCACCAGTATTATTAGCCAAATATGATGAATTTGCAAGTTTACGAATTTCGTAGACGATACTATTTGTTTCAGTATGCAGAGCAATTTGATTTAAACGAACGCTGATTCGATTTGGAAATCCTTGGAAAGTATTTTTAAGTCGAATTGCAATTAATGGAAGTTCAGTTGCCGAAGGTGTTGCGGTTGATCGATTATTTGCAGTGATTGCAAAATCAATACCTGATTCAATATAACCGCCTTCGCTGGCAACGGTAGAACAAATCTGTTCCATTACTCCACCAGTTCCTGGTCCTGTGTTTCTAATCTCACAGCGAACTGGAAGGTTTGGATTTGCGATATAAACTTCGTCTAGAACATTTGAGTGGAGATATTCGTGAGCAATAATCACTTTACCATCATGAACAAATCCGCAACGAACACGACCAACACCCAGCCATTGAAAGTCTGTATAGGTTAATTGAGTTTTGGTGATGTCTAGATTAAATCCACTCAATCCTGTTCCATCGCATTTATCTACATTCCAATCTGATTGTGGAACACGACGCTGGTAAGTATAAGGCACACCATTAATTGTTGTAACTACATTGGATTCATTTGCTGTATTGCCAGTATATGAGCGAATAACCCAGTTGAGCGTCTGTGTTGTATTTGCGACTAAATTTCCATTTGCCGTATCACTACCCACTTGTTCGAAGTAGATACCATCGCGATCATCGAAATATCCAGTTCTTTTCGTTACATTTCGATCTGGTGCACCAAAATTGAAAGAAGAAAAGATTAATTGACTCTTTCCTGGTTGATAGTGGTGATAAAATTTAGTCTGGTGAATTGCATAAGCAGAAGAATTACTATTTGTAGAGAGTGTTGCTTGTGCTTTATTCATCTCAAATGTAACTGAGCCATTTGAAGTGACATCCAAAAAGTTTGGATCGATTGCAAAGAGATGCTTATAATCGCCGAGTGTGAACAATTCAGAAACACGAGTACGACCAAACGCATCTGGTGAAATGCCATTAATTGTGAGTGGCGTTTCTGAAGAATTAACAGTCACATTACCAGTAACAGGTAATGGATTACTTGTAGAAACCACAATACTATTATTTTGTGGGTTTACATTTTTATTAAACAAATATGTCATTAGATGATTCTCCAGCCAGAACGATAAAGCATTTGCACTGCTCCGTTATCTATTTGCAAACTAAATCCATTTGCATCGTTATCTATAGTACCGACGGCTAATATTGGATTATTTGAACAATTTCCCGATTCATCTTTAATTACAATCATTCTGCCATTGGTTGAAGCAGGAACTGTGATTGATACGTTTCCTGCATAATTGACACCAATGTAATAATCGTTTGCATCAACGGTGTATGTTGAAGCGGTTACGAGAGTCGTATTAACTGTTGCAAAACCAGCCGCGCCTTGTACACCTTGATATCCTTGTTCACCCTGTGTTCCTTGATATCCCTGTTCGCCTTGTGGACCTTGAATCCCCTGTTCACCTTGGAAGCCTTGTTCACCTTGATGACCTTGGAAACCTTGATAACCCTGTGCACCTTGAATACCTTGTGCGCCTTGCGTTCCTACTGCTCCCTGAACACCTTGTGCACCTTGAACGCCTTGACGCCCCTGCGCACCTTGTGCTCCACCGCCACCACCACCTGCGGCAAAAGTAAATTGTTTTCTTGCTTCGTTATATTGTACGAATAGACCATCAGCAGCATTTGCGCGATCTAAATCGTCGGCATCCCAAATCTTAACAATACCAGTACCACCACCACCCCAAGTGAGTGTGCCGATCTTTTGCATCATCTCAGAGAGAGTGCGTTTGATACCTTCAATTTCTTTTCGTTCAAGAGTTGAAATAATTTTTGGCGCTGCTGTGTTCAACGCCTTCATTGTTTGTTTAACTAATTCACCTTGCGTTGGTTTAGTTATGTAATCAACTGTTGGAGGAACAACTTCTTTTGGAGGGACGGGAGGTGAAACACCACCACGATCAATATCAACTTCCGTAATAATAACAGGTTGCTCAACAACCTTTTCAATTACAGGTTCTGGTTCAGGAATTGATTCTGTTATTGGCTCAGGTGGTGGTGCTTCTTCTTTAAAAAGAAGTTTAGCAAGTTTTTCTTCTTTTTCGATTGATTCGACAAGTGCTTGATCAACTGGTTGACCAAACATTCTCGCCATCTTGACGAGTAATTTTTTCTCTTCAAGTGTTTTCATAATCTTTAACTTCTATTAAAATGTGATGCTGCCAGAGGCATTAAAGACATAAACTCTAAAGCCGCCAGAAACCGTAACTGTTGGACTACCAGTAGTTGTTGCTGCAGGGTAACTATCAGCATATTTAATAATCACGACACCTGAACCGCCTGTACCACCTGGCTGAACTGAAACGCCAGGGCTAGTTACTGCGTTTGGTGTACCGAAGGCTCCACCACCGCCACCACCGCCACCAGTATTTACTGTTCCTGCTGTGCCTGCTGCTGTTGCTGGAGTTGAACCACCACCCGCACCACCACCGCCAGTACCACCAGGTCTCTGAGTAACAATTTGATTGTGTGGTGGATTTCTGCCGCCGCTACTACCGCCACCACCACCACCACGTGTTACTGATGATCCAGAAATTGATGAGGCTACGCCATTACCACCTCTTCCTGCTGTACCACCACCATTGCCGCCAACAGTATTTTTTGATGCAGCTTCTCCGACTTCACTAGCACCACCACCGCCCCCAGAAAGACCACGAACTCCTGTCAAAGAACTGTATGGTCCAGGAGTATATGTGAATGTTGCTCCACCATTATTTCCTTGACTTGGCGAAGTTGATGGTGTGTTTCCTGCGCCACCTGTGCCCGCTACTGTTGTGGTTCCATAACCGCCACCACCACCAGATCCACCAGATCCACCCGCTGCACCAAGAGAGGCAACTGTTGCACCGTTACCGCCACCAGCAGAAGTGATTGTGTGAAATACTGAACCTGAACCACTTGTTCCTGCGGCAAAACCTGAGCCACCGCCACCGCCCCCACCAATCGTGATTGTGTATGTTGTGCCAGAACTTACTTCGAAGTTTGCACCTTCTCTATAACCACCAGCACCACCACCGCCACCTGGACCAGCACCACCACCGCCGCCACCAATCACAAGATAATCAATGAAAACTGGACCAGCAGCAGCGCCACCTGCAATTTTTTTTCTAACAATGCGAACGCTGGCGCCACCAGTAACTGAAATAGATCCGCTTGCAATTGTGGACAGTAAAGGCATTTTAATCTACCTTATACAAATTCAGTTTTTGAGCCAAGTACGGTATATGTGTTTGTTGCAGTTTTAATGATTGTAAATCCGTAAGCATCAAGAGCATTAGTGTTTGCTGTTGGTGTAGTATTTCCTGACCATTTTGGTGTGATGCCTGTGCCATCAATTTGAACGTTTGCAATTACATATCCTGTTGCACCATTTTTAACGATTACAAGACTTGTGATTGATTGATTTGTTGAAACCAAAGAATCAAGTGTAGTTGTACTATTACCTCTAAAATTTACTGTAGAGTTTGCCGTTGCATCGTTTGTTAGATAAGTCACAGCGCCATCTAATAAGTTAACAGTCAAATTTGCACTTAACGCTGTAGCGCTCACATTCACACGTTCTTTTGTTTGCTGCAATGTTGTTGTGGTTTCCATATTCAAACCACCTGCAGAAATGGTAAGTTGTCCAGTCATTGTATCGCCAGACTTAAGAACTCTATCAGTAGGCAATATGTTTGATGCTAACTGAGTATTTGTTATCGTATTTGCAACGATTGTTTTACTTGCGTTTAATTTATCTGGCATTTTTCTCTCTTATGATATGAAACCTGGTTTATACACAGTTTTACCTTTTTCTGTTAACGCAGTAAGTTTTTGTTTTCTGTTTTGATTTTTTGATGAAACAGATGCGTGAACCCAACCAGAGTTTGGTCCTTCTTTCGGATCATAGAACTCAAGAATGATCTGATCGAATTCACAATTTTCAGCAACCCATTTCGCTAGGTCTGGGTTTGGGAGTCCGTCGATTTCGAAGTCGACCGCTTCTCCATTGCAATGCTGACTTTTGCTGCTACCACCAACAGCGGCATTAAGAGCAGCGCCCCGATACCCGCTATTAATACGAACAGGTTTACCGAAATGTTTACGAACTGGTTCAAGAATCTTTTCGCATACCATTTTAAGGTTGTTAGCGTGTTCTGCATTTGGTGTGTTATCAATCCTTTTTCGAATTGCAGTTTCACTTTTAGTAAACTCTTTCAAATTAAAATGTTCAGATAATTGCATTTCAGGATTTACTTTACCTGAGGATGCTACTGCAGATTTTGCAGCCGCTGGTGCTGCGGCAACTTTAGGTGCAGCAATTGCACCAGGTGCGCTCAATTGCGCGAAGTACGTTTTCGTCTTATTCTTGCGATCTTCCAAGCCGTGTGTACCACCATTAACTTTCTTACTAATGGATAAAATCGTAGCATCAGTCACTCCTTGATCGCAAATTGTCCAAAGTTTATTTCTTTCAAAAAAGAACATCGCAGATTCAAATGCCAATTCCGTGGCAACGAGATCTGGATTTGTCATTACGTCTGGACGATTACAATACTTTGAGAAAGCCAGATAATTATCTTTACCTGTCAATTGTAATGCACCACGTCCACGATATTTCCAACCGTCACCTGACGCTTCTGGACCATTGCCCATACGACTCGCATAAACACGATTTGCAATTCTTTCTGGTTTGCGTTCGTATTGTAATGCAAGAGCATCGGTTGGGAAATATTTACCAAAAATCCCACGGAGACCTTTTGCTCCATAGTTTAAGTTTTCAGAGAATGCTTTGAATCCGCCAGTCTCATGAGCAGTTTGCCCAAAGAAGTGCGCTGCTCTTGCTGGAGATAATTTATAATAGGCAGCAGCAGCACGTAGAGTACCAGGACCCCACGCACCGTCTGCTGTTACGCCTATTTTTTGTTGAAGTGCTTTTAAACTCATAAGTCACCTCAAGCGATTTCGTCTTCGTCTTCTTTTGCTGCATCTGCAACAACAGCACCAGCAGCAACACCGACAGCGCCTGCAACAACAAGTGGTGCAACTTCAGCAACTGGTTCTGGGATTAAATCATCTGGTGTTGGATCACCAAGAGTTGGCTCTGGTGGCTTTGGTGCTTCTGGTTTCTTGTCATCTTTACCAAGCATAATACCTGATAGGATACCAGTCAAGAAAGTAGCAATTGGCGTAATCAACTCAAAGAACTTGGCGTCATTTGGCGATTGCTGCATTGGTTGAGTTACGAAGATAAGTGAGTAGAGAACTACAAACACAATTCCCGTAAGTGTAAAAGCAAGAGAAAGACCGACTGTAAATTTGAGTCGTGCCATCAATTCACTTTCTGTATAACGTGGTCCTTTAAACATAATTATTCTCCTGTAGATTCATCTATATTAGTTTCTTCTGCAGTTTGTTCTACAACTGGTTCTGCAGGTACTTCTTCAACCTTCAATTCAATTACTTGTTTTGGCGGTAAACCGTTCAATGTGTCGTAGCAGAATCCATCTGCTTCACACGCTGGGCGATTGCATTCAGGATTATCCTTATTTGCAGGATCCTGACAAGGATATCTATATGTATCTTCACACCCAACAAGGGTAAATGACAAAGCAAAAAGTATAAGAGTATTTCTCATTTTTGCCTCATAACTTTGGTGGTTTTCTGCGTAAAATCTTTTTACCGATTCTCTTTTTAAGTTGTAACGCATAAACGTCAGATGGGTTCGTAAGAGACGGAACGCCACCTGCTGCAATTGATACTGCTGGTGCCTCTTCTTTTACTTTAATTCTCTTAGACATTTTACCGCTTCCTGATCCAGACCAACATTACTTGATCGTATATGTTTACCGCGAATACCATAAATCGTTTCTGGCATAAAATTTAAAAACACCAAAAACGGTTTGATAATTTCGTAGTCTTTTTCATCCAACTTATAAAATAAAATTCTTGTAGCACCTTCCACGCCGAACACATTATAAATCACAGTAATATGATTTAATATGAGACGACCTTTAAACTCACCCGAATCACGGTACTTTGTGATTAATCTTTTGATATACTGTATTCTGTTTAAGTCTTCTTCAAACTCACTAATTATAGCATTTGGTTTGCTATAACATTTCATAGCATATAATAAAAAATTATCGTCATTCAAATTTTCAAACATACGACTTACCAACTTGTGTCGTCTGTTCTTCTCGTGCGCAATAAGAATGGAGAAATACCATAGTCAGTTGGATTTTCATCTTCAGACTCAACTTCTTCAAGTTCATCATCATCTACGCCGAGTGCATCTAATTCGTCTTCATCGACGACGTTTGCATACACATCGTAACCTTGTGGGGTTAAGTCGTATGTGATATACAAGTAATGCCCAGTATAATCATTAGCACCATCTTTAAGTTCAAACAAGAACTCATCATCCCCCTTTAAATTTAAAGCAGGAAGGATGATTCCATGTTGACCTAAAGTCATTGCAATTGTATTGTGTGCAGTTGGTAGATCTAAAAATGGTTTTGCCAAAAATAGATCTAGATCTGCATTTAATTTATCAATCTCGTTTGTCATTTACAATTACTTCTTTTTCTTACCAAGTGGGTGAAACACTACTGGATCAGCTGGTTTCTTTGTCATTGTCTTGCCAGGTGCGCCGAGTTTCTCACGAACCTTTTCGCGCAACTCTGCTTCGCCAAGTTTGACACCACGAGCATGTAATACATCTTTACGAGTAATCAAATGCTTTGGGTGAGCCTTTGCAGCCAATTGTTTTTCTTTTGGCGTTTTTGGTACTGTGCCAGCCTTCGCTTCGCTCATTTCGGCAAACTTCTTATCAACGTCGCTATACTGATCTTTTGCAACAACAGAAACTTCATGGGCTTCTTTGTCTGTGAGCGTTGGAACGCGATCCTTTACGAACTCTGGGCTGAGCATTTTTGGCTCGCCTGGTGGAATGAACTTCCATGGCTTACCGCTGACTGTTGTTCCAGAGAAGTAGCGAACTTCTTCGTCAACTTTAGTTGAACCTTTTTTACTTACTGCAGCAGTCACTTTCGGAGTCATATCAACTTTTGGTTGTAACCCAGAATGATCTAAACGGCGAACTTTACCTCTAATAGAAGAAAGATCTTTGTTTAAATTTTTTGTCGAAACTGCACCGAATGCTTTCTTCCAATCTTTTGCACCTTCTTCGACTTCTTCAACTTCTTCCTTCATGTCTTTCTTTTTCATTCTCATAAGATTATCATGAAATGCTGAAGCCTTAACTGGATCAGTTTTTGCAAGTTTGTCAAAGATCTTTTTGTTGTTCTTGTCAACATCAGTCTCTGTACCCAAACGCCACTCTGCTCGCCAGTGATATGGCTTGAGTTTCTTTTGGGTTTCATCGAGTTCGAGTTCTTCTTTCTTTATTGCTCGAACATAACTAGTGTCCATGTGTTTGGTTGGAGAAAAACCAATATCTTTATTGAATCCCTTGACGCCTGGTGCACCTGTGATTTTGCGACGCTCTTTTGCTGCTACAGCAAGACGATCTCTAAAATCTGATGCCGAGAACGACCCTGGTCGGACTCTGACATTTGATTTCCTAGGCAAACCCCTTTCAACATCAACAATACGAACTGCTTCGTCTGTTTGTTCGACTTCTTCGTCTAGATCTTCTTCGCCTTCCATATAGTTGGCGGCAGTAAGAACATAGTCTTCAGCAAGAGTAATCTTGCTCTGAACCCACTCAGGTAAGTTGGTGTCATCTTCTAGCATGTCATGCAATCTCTGAGCATTTGTAATAATGCTCTTCAATTGTGACTTTGCCATGTCACCTTCGTAGTCGTACTCGCGTTCGTCTTTTTCTTCAACGAAATGTGTTTTGACGAGTAGATTTAAAAATGTATCTTTATATGAACTCATTTTACTTACCTTTTCTTTTTACTAGTAGGTTTTTGAGAGCAGCACGAGCGAGGCTGCGTGCACGACGTTGTCCTGCTGGGCGCTTTCCTGCAGGTAATGTTGACTTTGCAACAACTGGACCACCAAGAACTTCTTGTGCTTTGAGGCGACTTGTTTCTTCGCGATCAGTAGCAATGTCTTTCATTCTACCTTCTTTGAGTTTTGCTTTTTTTGCCGCTGCAAGATAAAGACCATAAGAAGTGCCAGCTTGTCGCTTTTTTGCTCTGTCTTCTAGTTCTTGCGCTCTTCTTTCGGCATCAAACTTTTGCTGCGCTCTTTTGACATATGGCTTCATTGGTTCGTGCGATTCAGCAAATTGCTTTGAGTATTTTGATTGAAGATCTCTCTTTAGATCTGCAGCATGTCCTGCAGCCTGACTGCGGCTGTGTGCTGATGGCATGCTTGCGTAAGCAGTTGCCGTTTCTCGGCTCTTTCCTTTACTTGCAACACCCTTGATCAATTGTCTCTTTAAATTTGCAATTCTCTTTTCTTTTGCATCCATCTCTTCACCCAAACGATAACCCTTAATTGGCATACCTGCGCGTGCCATTGAAATTGGATTGTCGTGCTCGGCGCCAAGTGGTTCACCACCGAATGCTCTGCGAAGTTTAAATTCTTTATTGCGAGCATTACGCTTTTCTACGGCTCTCCTAATCAATTCAATGCGATCAACTTTCTTTGGCTCAGCAGCCTTTGCTTTTGCTTTGTTGATTACAGCGACATCTTTCTTGGCTTGAGCGGCGCTCTTTTGTTCGCCTTCATAACCACCGCTCTTTAAGAAAGCCTGAAACTTTGGATTTTTCGCATGTACTTTCTTTAACTTGCTCTTGAGCGCTTCAGAACCAGAAGTAAAAACTTTGTGCCAAGCAGCATTTTCGTCTAAATTTTCGATTTCCATGCGATTATCCTCAGTAACTAATTAAACGCCTTTGAGCGTTGTAGCAACTTTCCAATTTAACTTGGAAAATGCTTCGATGTTATTTTGCAAAAAATTTGAGAAACCAATTTCGCCAGCGGCTTCTGCTGCAGCGTATACGGTTTTCAATTCACGAACTAGTTTTGATAGTTCGTCGTTTAGATTTGCAAGCATCTGACGTGGCTCGAGCATTGCTGAAGTGTCTTCAACAACTGAAGATTTACGAGCAAGAGTTGCTGGTGAGAGCATTACATATCCGCCGAGAATACGAATGTGCTCAGCATGATTATCTACTGTGCCGTAAAGACCTTCGTAAACTTCACCAAATAGTGCGTGGTATTGTGGGAAGTTTGCGCCGTCGATGTTTAGGTGATAGGTATGTGCCTTCAAATAAACGCCGAAAATGTCAACAAGAGCCTTGTCAGCCATGCTTACAAGACCTGCTTTTTGAACTTCAACGTCTTCTTTTAGTTTCGTAGCCATAACAGCCTTCGCTGCGCCAGCCACTGAAAGTAATGATTTATCCTTAATGAACATTATAGTTTACTCCTGGTTAGGTACGTTATATTTATTTGTCGCCAAATTCACGCTCAAATGCCTCGTTGACATCTACTGACTCACGACGCAAATCCTTATCGGCTGTGTGGTAGGTTTTGCCCTTTGTAATATAGGAATTTACACGAGCATGACCCCACTGCTGTGGCGTGGTTCCTGGACGATGTCCAGAATTCCAAGCCGCAACGCCACGATTATAAACCTTTCTTAAAGTGCCAAGCGAAATGCCCGACTTTCTCGCTTTATCGGCAAGTGACTTACCTGCTGATTCTTCCATCGTGCCCATTGCGGCTTGATGAATATGGCGATTTTGATGATGAATTACACGAGTATCGCGAATGCGCCGCTCACGTTCTGTCTTTTTAGTAATTGCAGCATTATCAGTCATTTGCTCAGCAACGCGTGGCAATTCACGATAGGCTTTTGCTAATCCCTTTGAAGGAAGTTTCTTTGCAGCCTCACGACCCATTTGTAGTGCAGATCCACCAAATCGAACTTTACCGCTGATTGCTGCATTCACGCCAGCCTGACGCAATACCTTTTTCTTGGCTTCTGCGTTTGCTTTATTGCGTTCATCAATTTGTTCTACGCTTTCATATGCAGCAACTGTATGACGGTGAATGACTGGTCCTGTTTGTTGAGGTTTCGCGACTCGCGTTTGTCTTTCAATAGTTGAGAATACAGCGCGCATATGTTTGTGGCTAACTGCTGGTTTCTTTTTTGCAACAGGTTTCTTTCGTAGAAAGGATAAGAAACCTTCAAATTGTTCGACTTCTTCGTTTGTCTTAGCGACTTGTTTTTTATCATATTCTTTGCGAGCCTGAGTCAGCATTTCCTCGCCACGCTTACGGCTGGCATCGCTTGCAGTTTTTTCTCTGTCAAATGCGCGTTGTAATTTGACGGCTGCACTCATGCGCTTTGAGCCTTCATCCACTTGCTCGGCTTCTTCTTTCATTTGATTAATGTATGATTTGAATTTGTCAGCAACAGTATCCCCTTTATGTCTGCTTATGTTGACAGACTTACCATGCAAACTACCACGGACTGTGTCATCGTCCTTGTCATGTTCTAGCCAGCCAACTTCTTTATTTCCAACAGAGACACTAAAGTGCCGCATCATTGGGTTTGCTCTTGAGCCTTTGAATACAGGAGACTCTTTAGGCTCAATTTTATATCCACGAGCCTCATCCACTTGCTCGACTTCTTCAAAATGAGCCTTCATGTGTGCTTCGGTGTCTTTCTTGGTTTGATTTGGACCAAGACCACCAAGTTTTGTCATGCGGCGAATATATTTTTTAGAAGCGGCAGCTGCACGAGCATTCTTATCTCGATTCAAGAAGTTCTTGACATCAGATGATTTTGGGCGAGCGGCTGCTTCATAATCGAAGCGCATGTTGGCTTCATCAACCTGCTCGACTTCTTCTTTTACTTTTTTATATTGTTTTTGCAATATTTTCAATGCACCTGATTTAACTTCATCGCGTTTAACTGGATTCGCTTTTTTTCCTAATGCTAATCCTTCAGCACCACGACTTGAAGATGGTTGAGATTTATCCATTTCATCGAGTGCAACTTCATGTAAGCGAACGTTGCTTACATGTGTTTTAAATATTGGGTAATAGTCATCACCACGACCTAGTGTACTGCGCTTATAATCGCTGCGGAAATAAACATGACCACCTTCAACCTTTTCAACTTTACCAGTATTTTGACCACCTTTAATAGTTGAAATGTGATCGCCGACCTTTGGTTTATAATCTGCCATCTTTTCTTCACCCATATGTTTGAAGTATTGAACTTGTCTTTCGCGCTTCATTGCGCCAGCCTTTGTGTCATAAGTTCCAAGATTGCGTCCAGTCTTTTTAGAAACAAGACGAAACTTACCATCAACCTTTACGATTGTTTCATCTAACTCTACGGACTCGTCCATTTTTGGACTGATTCCTTTATATTCTCTTTTAACACCTTCGCCGTCCCAATAAGCGCAGCACATTCTTTCTGTCACAAAGTCATGAATGTCCTCGTGATTGCAATATGCTTTTATCTTAACAACTGCCTTTCCTGGCAATGTAACAAGATCAGCATGTTTAGACATTTCAACGTATGCTTCGTTTGGCGCTTTCAATCCACCATATTCGTTCAATTCGCTCTTGTCGACTGGCTTCTCTGATTCCTTTACCCAGTGAATACAGTTAGCGCAATTTGTTCCTTCAATCTTTTCTGGTGCACCTTCAACAACAATACCAATTTGTTCACCGAACATTTTATGAAAACGTTTTGTGTATTTGCTTGGTTTTGTTTTTGCTGTTGCATCACCAGGTGCAGGTTTGTATGCGCGTGGATCGCTGTCGGAAAGTTTTGCTGCCTTTTTCCAATGCGCAGCACGAGCCTTTGCAGTAGATTTACTTAAACCTGCCACATACTTCTTTGGCAATCCTGATTCTTTATCTTTTGCAACAGGAGGAAACTTTTTCATTTGCTTTCTTCTTGTATTGCTGTTGTCGTTAAACCAATTCCACCTGATGGTACTGCGCCCATGCGACCATCAAAGTAACTGCTCATTCCCATTCTTGCGACAGAAAGAGGAGAGATATCTTTCAATTTCTTTTTCTTAGACTTCTTATTTTCTTCTTCGCCAATGGTTGGCTCAGCAGACCTGGCAACGGCAATGCCGCCCCCTCTTGCATCTCCCTGACTACTTTCAAGGGGATTCTGTTCCTTTCGACGAATATTTTTCTTTTTATCTTCGTCAGCACTTGTTTCAGCTTCCGCATAACTCTTGACATCATTTGTGACCTGTCCTGGTGTTAAGTGCTTCATAAAATTTGAAGCATCGTTTGTCCCTGCTTCCAAAACTCTTTCATCTAAAAATCTTTCAACACCTTCTGACAATTCACGAAGCCATCCGCCAATTTCTGCTTTGCGGCTTTCTTCTGCAATAATAATATTTTCTGAATTGTCATAGATGAAGAATGTTTTAAATTCTTCAAAAAATGCATTCATGTTCTTTAGTGATTCATCGTAACGATTCTTACGAACTTCTTCATTAAATGTTTTCGAACCTTTCATCAAACGGAAGTTATTACGATTGCGCGAAACTTCATCTGATGTATAAACGAAAACCATGGCAGTATCATAACCCATGGCTTCTAAAATTGTTTTTGCAATTTCAATCTTTCCTTTATTTTCGGCAGTACCGTTAATAATTACAGAAGGATAATCTTCTAGTTCAAGAAGATTCTTTTGTTCTAAAATTGCTTTATGCAGTTTATCTAAACTTAATTCAATTAAATTATGTTCATTGAATACAGAATGAATCAAGAAATCTTTACCGCTTCCTGGTCCACCAACAAGAAATACTGCTTTATAACTTTCTTTGAGTTTAGTCATTCCTGCTTTTACCTTATCGTGTAGTTCAGCGCCTAATTTTTTATCTTTATAATGAGATATGAAATCATTACGTTTGCCTGACGAAACCAAACCGCGAAGTTTTGAGGCTGACATACCCTCCGCACCTTCTGAGTCTGGATCACGATGTCCTGCAGAAACAACTTCAACTTTCTTAATTTTTGGGAATTCTTTTGCGCGATATTTGTTTAGTAATTCGTGATATTCTGGAACGCGATCTGAGCCTGCAATTAGGGTAACGTGAGTATGCCCCTTACTTTCCAAATGCTGCATTGCATGAATAAGAGTACGAACCTTTGAATTTGAAACGACGTTTGCTTTTGGAAACAAACGACGCATCGCTGAAACTTTATCGTCGTGGGATAGCGGATTGCTACGACTATCTTGAGTGTGTGTAGGGAAAATGTAGTGAGCGCCGCCTGTTTTTTCGGCGTGCTCCATTGCGGAGTTTACTACTTTACCGTGACCTTCTTCTGTTGGAGGGTTAAAACGACCCCACACTAGTGTTGCTTTACTCATAGTTTTACCATCTGTTGGCAATAAGATTATTTATTTTTTTCTTCCTTTTAGCAAATTAGAACGAGCAAATTCTGCACGATTTACTAATTTTGTTGGATGTCCATTATGTACCATAACAAACCCTTCTGGCTCGGTTTTTTTACCGTCTATATGGTGTTCAAATTCAGTCGAGGAAGATAGAGTTTGCACTAGTGCATTTTTCGCTTTTTGAATAGCATGATGAATCTTAAACGCTTGGGCTAAATGTTTACCATTTCTGTCGACTTCGTTGTGAAATGCATTTAAAAGTTCGTGTTGTTTGAGTTTACCTTTTGGCGTTTTCTTCTTTTCGATCTCGCCTTCGTAACGATTGGAGACGAAAGAACGATAACCCTCAACCGTTGGAGTCGTATTTTCACGAACGGTGTGATTAATATAAAGGTCTAAATGATCTTTATGGGCTCGAGCCACGTGATACATCTCTGGATGAGAGGCTTGGTGGTGGCGAATTGCTGAATTTAGGTAGGTGCGAAACTCTTTTTGATTCTTTTCAGAGTGTTCGACTGGCTTTACGCCTGGATGAATAAGGTGAACGCTTGGGTGAGACCCAAATTTATCGTGATCTACGTCAAACCCTGCAGTCATATTTGCAAGATCAGGACCGTGATACTTTGTGTGAACAACTAATCCGACGTGGGCTTTTGCGATCTTTTGACCGTGTTCTGAGTCTACAGGGGTAGAATAGGTGATTGTATTTGGAGTAAAATGATATTTACCGCCTTTTTTAGCCACATCACCCTTTGTATACATTAGGTCGCCTTGATAAACGCCATGTTTTGGGGCGACTTTAGGTAAATGTCGAAGCGCAGTTTTAAGTTTTTCGACTAATCCAGGTGCGTGACCGTGATTGCGATCGATGTCGGCTTCACTATAATTGATTTTTGGATTAACGTTGAAAGCCGACTTACTGGCAACAAAGAACTTGCCCGTTTGTGGATGACGACCAAACACGATAGAAGGGGATCCATCGTACTTGGTCGTCACTTTTGTAGTATTGAACGCACCGTTAAGTTTGTCGTTTACTGCTGAGAGAGCATCTACCGTATGGTGAAAACCTGTTTCACCGCTATGTAGAAAGTTATCTTCTGCGTGTGTTAAGTGCTTTAAATGCTTAACTGGTTCTATTTCTTCTTGTAAATAGGTGCTAAACGATAACATTTAAAAACATACTCTCCGCTCTGTGGGATATGAGTATATTTAGTTTCTTTTTAATTACTCTTCATTTTTGCAAGAGCAGCAGTCAACGCCTCACGAACTGGACGCATAGCAGGATGCGCTGGGATCGTGCAGGTAGAACGAGAAGCCAAAGTGGCTTCTTTGAATTCTTCTGGCGTAAACCATTGAACGTTATCAATACCCATTAACTCCACGAGTTCGTGCATATTGACCGAACCTTCGTTTACAAGATTCACAGGACCTGATTCGCCGTCTTCAATAAGATCGCATGCAACACGAACGGCTTCGTCAAGGTCAGTAAGAGAGTTTTGACCTGCGTCGATAAGTTTAGCGTTCTTGGCGTAATTCATCACCTTGGTTAGGTAATTCTTTTTCTCATTAAGACCAGTAAATGGCATGCGAATACGGAAAACAAGAGCACGATCCTTCAAATAAAGATCCGAAACGCCCTTGGTTACTGAATAGATGCTACCGAAGTAATTTGGATCATCATTTACATGAGAGATCTCACCTTGGTAAATGCAGCCGCTCGAGAAGTGAGCCAAACGTGGCTTGTGCCAATTTTCTTCGCAGGATTTGTAAAGTAATGCTGGAAAAATGGCATTAGCGTAGGTGGTTCCTTCGCGATCTAATTCACAAGCATCGACATTTGGCGATCCTGTCATACCTGCACAGTTCACAACCCAATCATAAACGCCATCTGCTGCTTCTGCCAACGCATTCTTATGATCGGAAATCGTCACAACATGATTGCGATTCATAAGTTCCGTTAAAACTTTTTTACCTGTCCATCCACGCCCAACAACTAAAATTTTCATAGCACACCTCAATTATGTTTTCCCAGTTTAATGATCTTCTGCAAATATTTACCATAGTCCGACTTAATATACTTGTTTGCCGCTTCTTGAAGTTGGTATTCTGTAATCCAAGCATTACGATATGCAACCTCTTCAGGGCAAGCAATCATTGTTCCAGTTCGTCTTTGAATTGAACCAACAAAGGTTGATGCCTCTGCAAGTGATTCAAACGTACCAGTATCAATCCAAGCAATACCACGATTCAAATATTCAACTTTACAATCGTGATCTTTCATATAAAGATTATTAATGTCTGTGATTTCAAGTTCACCGCGAGCAGACGGTTTGATTTGCCACGCATAATCTACGACTTTATTGTCATAGAAATATAGACCAGTTACAGCATAGTTTGTTGGCGCAACGGCTGGTTTCTCGAGAATTGCTTTTGGATCACCATGCTCATCAAGTTCAAGAACGCCGAAACGTTCTGGGTCTTGTACATGATATGCGAACAAAGTGCAACCTGTATTGTTCTTTGCGTAATTGAAACGGTTGATCAAATCATTACCGTAAAAAATATTGTCACCAAGAACAAGAGCAACATCATTCTTACCAATCCAATCTTGAGCGAGACGGAAGCACTCGGCAATTCCGTTTGGCTTTTCTTGAATCATGTAATCAATTTTCAAACCCCACTGCGAACCATCTTTCAACAAACGTTTGAATTGTTCGCTATCATTTGGTGAGTTGATGATTAAAATATCGCGAATTCCCGCTAACATCAAAGTCACAAGAGGATAATAAACCAATGGCTTATCATAAACTGGTAGCAATTGTTTCGATGTCACTTCAGTACATGGATACAAACGAGTACCCATACCACCTGATAGAATAATCCCTTTACGCATTATAATACTCCAAAGTTTTAATTAAGCCATCATTAATATTCGTTTTTGCTTGCCAACCCAAGTCATGAGCAATTTTACTCGCATCCATTGAGTATCTAAAATCATGACCTTTACGATCAGGAACAAAATTAATCCAGTTTTGATACATGTGAACTGGCTTACCCATCAGATCAAGGATGAGTGTAATCATATCAAGATTACTCATCTCAACGCCACCACCGATGTTATAACGCTCACCTGACTTAAAGTTTTGACCAATAGTCAGCAATGCATCGCAGTGATCTTCAACAAACAACCAGTCGCGAACATTTTGACCTGTGCCATAAACTGGAATTGGTGTATTGTTCTTAATGTGACGAATCACAGTTGGAATGAATTTTTCTGAGTGTTGTCGCGGACCGTAGTTATTTGAGCAATTTGTCACAACTGCTTCAATGTTATGCGTGTTTACATAAGCGCGAACTAAATGATCGCTGGCTGCTTTGGTTGCAGAATACGGATTGCGTGGATTGTATGGTGTATTTTCTGTGAACGCTGGATCATCATGACCCAAACTACCATATACTTCATCAGTAGAAACGTGAACTAATTTCCCTCCGTACTTTTTGATACACTTGAGGATATTGTGAGTTCCGTTAATATTTGTATCCAAGAAAACGTCGTCGCCGCGAATGGAATTATCCACATGAGATTCAGCAGCAAAATGGAAAGTAATATGCGGTTCGTAATCATGATACAAACTCTCCAAATGTCCGAAGTTGCGAATGTCGCAACGTTTGAGTTTGAGTCGCCAATCGTTCCAATAACCGTCTAAATTGCTTTCGTTTGCCGCATATGAACAATTGTCAATAACGATGATCTCATCTTCAGGATACTTTTTCAGATGAGAGATTACGAAATTAGAACCAATAAAACCCAAACCGCCAGTCACAAATGTAGTCATAATTCACCCAAGTTATAATTAAATCATGCTGATGTAGCAATCAACGAAGTTAGGAGTTTTCCTTTTTCTATATAGTTTCTAATATAGGTAGACCCATCAGGTTTACCTTCTGCTTTCACACGCACTTCCAAAAATGATTCTTCATCTTTGTCTTCAATAATCATTCTTGGTTTACCGCTGGAGTCAATAATCTTTACTTTCAAATCCAAATTTTGAATTGCGCCCATCACTTTACCGAAATCATAAACTTTAGCAGCACCACCAGCAAGTTGAACCAAAGTTACATTTTCTTCACCGCTTGTTGCAAACTTTTGTATACCACTACCCAAATTGTTTAACAAAGTCGTTTTAGTTCTTTTGTTTTTTAGCATAGTGTTCATTTTGTTTGACACATAATCATATACTAGATACACAGCCTTTTCAACTTTTTTCTTCTTTAAAAGGTTAGTGTAATCGTCTTCCAATTCTGAAACATCAATACCTGCAAGTTTATTCCAAAGTGTAATTTGTTTTTCAAACTCAGAACCGCCAACCTGACCGAACTGTTTAACATCATCTGCTTTTAGAGAGATATTAACGTTTGTTGCTTTACCATCGACCTTAACTTTCACGTCAACCTTTGTGCCTTTCTGGTCACCGACGCCATCACTGATTACATCAATTACATTTTCTTGATTGTTTTCGTAAAGTAGTTTAGACCATTTCGTTATGGTTTGACCGTTTGCGTATTTTGCTGCCGCATCAAAAAGATCACTGTACGAGTCCCATGAACTTTGATCTAAAAAGAATTTCATATTGGATTCAGCAAGCGACAAATAGAATTGAACTGTATCTTTGATTTTGGGATTCTTATTTGGTGATGGGAATGATTTTTCTACAACCTTACCATTTTTAGTTGAAAGGGAGGAAATGATTTCCTTTACTTTACTTGAGTCAATCGGTTGATTCTTATTTACAAATCGAGCAGCAATTGCTGCGGCAAGAATACCTTCAGCAATGTCGCCTTTGTTACCCTTGTCTTTAGGTTTATCAATAGCACCAATAGCAACCAAACCGCTAGTTGTTTCTAGGATCAAATCTAAGGCTGCTCTTTCTGTACTGGATGATGATGCAAGTTGCGAGTACTTTTTCAATACTTGCTTGTTTTTATCGTTATTTTTTATAATGACAGTTTTGATGCCCGCTTTTATGCCAGTTCTACTATTCATAGAAGAACCAACAACACTTAAAAGACCAGCAGTGTATTTGGCTAACTGTCCTTTACTTGTAGTTCTTAATTGCGCCATTACTCATAAATTTTAGGATTTTGCTTCCCATAATTCCTCATTATAACACCAGCAACGCTATTTGCTTCATTCTCAAAGTCACTGCCAGTTTCGCCAGCATTTCGGGTTAAAATTCCCTTCAAGTTTTGCTGATGATGAACCATTTCGTGAGCCAAAGTGCGAAGCACGTCAGCTAGGTGACGACCACCTGTATTTAAATAGATTTTCTTTTCGCTTGGACTATACCCACCGAAACTTTTGTTTTCAATTGCAACGTTTTTGTCTGGGATCAACTCAAGTGCAGGCATTTCTTCAAGTTGCAGGAAGTCGCGAACATAGTTCATAAAGTCATCTATGTGCTCGGTCTTTTCTTCTTCCTTCAGGTACTGTTTGAACTTCAACATTGAGTTTATAAACCTTTTTTAAGAATTTTTTCCAAACTTTAGGATCGGCAGTACGAAAGTGCATACGATACATAAAGATCGCTTCGCTTTCTCGCCAACCTATTTTATGGGCTGCTCTTAATTTATTTATATTCAATCTTTCGGCTTGAGTTTCGTATGCATGAGCGTCCAATTCGTCTGGATTCCCATAATACATCGCCTTCAATTTATGCTGTTTTGGTTTAGGTTTATACTCTTTCTGTATGAGCCAATGACGCCCTCTTTGCTGATGTTTATGGCGATACTCATGATGAATAGCCCGAACAATCTTTATCGCCAGGTTTTTAGCACCCTTTTGAGTTATGATCGCCTTTTTAACTTCTTTTGGAAAGTTTAATTGAATGTATATGTGTTCGGGGATAATATCCCGTATTCGATAACAATAATGACCGTTTACAATTACATTATGATCTGGATAGTATTCTTCGTCAAATCGACCTGAAGAAAAACAAACAATGTACTTCTTAAAGGCAGCATTTAACTCGCGGATCATAGAGGGAATATGCTTTTCGCCGACCCAATTTTCGGCAAGAGCAAAAACCTTCTTTTCGATCCGCTCTAACTTCATACCTTGATGCCGCTAAACTTGTTCTTTGGTTTCTCGTATGACCCGCCGCGATCTAACTCTTGCCCAGAGTCAGCCAAGGTAGTTTGAGCAGCAGCCTCTACGTCGTATAGTTTCATCTTGGAACGATCAACTCCCACAACGAACCTTTTATTTAGGGTCGGGTCGTTATAACGATTCTTCAACTGCTTCACCATAATGTGATTCAGTTTTTCTAATTCCTCAGAAGTGATAAGCGCAAACATAAAGTCAGCCGTCGCAGGGAGACCGAACGACTCTGAAGTATCTTCCAAGCCAGGATCGGTATTGGTATAACCTGAACGAGTCGTTTGAGTAGCCGAAACGATCGGAACCTTAAACTCAACTGCCAAGCCGCGAAGTTCCTCGGCGATGGCTTTAATGTAAGAATACGAGTTTACGTTAGCGCCATGTTTCAGACGAGCAGAGGCGCAAATATTCAAATAGTCGATGAATACGATATCTGGCTTGAAGTTCTTTTTGATTGCCAATTCATTCAACAGAGTACGGAAGTGAATAGAACCTGCCGATGCCGTCGGGTATTCTTTAATGATCAACTTACCCTTGATGTTCTCTTTAATACGAGAGATCTTTCTTTCGTAAGTATCTTTCGGAAGATTGGCAAGGTCATCAAGTTTGACGTTAAGAAGATTCGCGTCAATGCGCTCGGCGATTTTTTCTTCAGCCATTTCAAGGGTAATGTATAGAACGTTATAGTTCTGACTCAACGCACCTGCTGCCACATGGCACATGAACAAAGACTTACCGACACCTGTACCAGCAAGTGCAATATTCAAAGTCTTGGTTGGCAATCCACCCTTTGTAATGCGATTGAAGAAGTCAAGATCAAACGGAATGCGCTTTTCAACTTGATGATAAAAGTCAAATCGCTTTGATGCATCTTCAATATAGTCGTGACCGATATTAGGATCGAAGGATACTGAAAGCGCATCTGAAAGAATTTTAGGAATTGCGCCTTTAGTCTTGTCGCTCTTTTCATCAAGAATATGAATAGACTCAAGAATAGCATTATGAAGTGCTTTCTCTTGACAAAACTTTTCGGTCAGTTCAATAAGCCATTCAAGTTTACTTGAGTCATCACTCGCTTGAAGATTATCAATCAATTCATTTGATTGACGGAAATCTTCTTCGAATAAATTATCTCTCTGCGTAAGAGAGATATTGATGGCTTCAAACGAAGGAAGATTATTATACTTTAGAACATAACTCTGAACTTCTTCAAAAACGATCTTTTCAATTCTTTCTTGAAAGTACTCGCTTTTTAGAAACGGAAGAGTTTTTCTTACGAACTGCTCGTTTTTGAACAGGTTCTTCAATATAATCTGTTCGATCTTCGTCAAATTCATTATCTACTCCCCTCAACTCTTGTTCTAAAGATTTCATTCTGTCGTCGGCTGCCTTAATTGCATCTTCAAGAACAACCAATAAAATGTCACCAGTTATTTTATTAAATCCTTCATCAAGAGTCAAGTCGCGTTTAAATTTACTGGGCTGTTGAATAACATCAACATCAAAAGTGGCTTTCGCTGAACCGTCTGGTAAAGTCTCACCAACTTTAATTGCGCCAATAGAGAATACAACATCTTTGTACTTACCTTTAAGAATTTTAAAGGCAGCGACATGATTTTCATTTTGATATAGTTTATCGTCAGAGTAGATTTCATAAAATCTTCCTCTACGATATTTGTAATCGCGATACCACGTATTGAATTTGTCACGAAGATTATTCAGCATCTTCCTGTTCCTTAACAACATCTAGGTTGCCAGCAACTGCTGAACTGAATTGATAGTTTTTACGAATCCATTCCTTAAAGGCATCATCAGCAAGAATGCTATCCCAGAATTCAGGACATTCGGTGTCAGCCAAACGCCACTTCTTCGCATCAACTTCACCAGTGCCAGTATTGACCTTTGCGTACCAACCGACATTTGGCTTGGTGACGTGACCAGATTCTAGAGCCATTTCAAGAAGACCGCTATACTTGCTAATGCCACCGTCAAAACGAACAGTAACAGGAATCTTTGCCTTCTCTCTAACATATCGAGACTTTTCAACATTAATAATAAAATTGTACCCAATGAGATCTTGTCCATCTTTTTCCTGCTGGCGTCCGAGAATATAAATGTTATCAGCCGAGTAATAGGAACCTGTTCCGCCACCGACGATGTCTTTTGGATACAAACCGATTTCCTTATAGGTGTGGTTGACTACAACCATCGGAATGTCCTTCAAGGTGAGGTGTGGGGTCACCATACGGAACAGGGATTTTATTTGCTTTGCGCGACTCATATCAGCAACTGACTTCTGATCTAGCGCGTCCTCAACTTCTTTCTTAGAAGCAAGGTTGCCGATAGAATCGATGACGATCATAACACGTTCGCCGCGCTCGATCTGAGTCAACTGCTGCATAATATCAAACTTCAATTGTTCAACATCCGTAATCGGAGTGTGAACAACGCGATCAGTGTCGATACCAAACGAAGTGAAATAGTTTTGCGGAGTACCGAACTCTGAATCATAGAAAAGAACAACTGAATCGGGATACTTATCTTGGTATGCCTTTACCATCAAAAGACTGAATGCAGTTTTGAAGTGCTTTGAAGGACCAGCCCACATGGTGAGACCAGGAGTGAAACCACCATCAAGGTCGCCAGAGAACGCAACGTTCACGACTGGAATCTTTGTTTGAATCATGTCCTTTGCAGCAAAGAACTTGGAACGAGCAAGAATTGCAGAATCCTTAATCGTCGAATTTTTCTTAATCTTATCAAGTAAACTCATTTGTATCTCTCCTTATGAGAAGAAGTCATCTAGGGAATTTGTTTTCTCGCTTTTCCAATTAATACTATTCAACACAATAGTCAATGGGTCAAGAAATGATTTCTGGAATTGAGTATCATAATCTAGATACGGTCCCAAGTCAAATTCTTTTGGGATAGTTGTTAGGAACGAGATCACACTACACTGTAATGGATTTGGTTCTTTTACATAAAGGAATTTGATCTTTTCGCCTTCTTTGATTTCTTGATACTTCTTTTCAAGACCCTTTGAACGGATCGCATTATTAAAAATAAGCGCACCCTTAACATGAATTGGTGTACCTTTCGCATAAACACTATTTTTGTCAGCATATTCTTTTACACCATTCACTGATCGTGGAAACGCAATATCTTCAACAGGCAACGATTTAAAATGTCGACGGAAATCTGCAATGAACTGAATCAAAGCGTCTTGATCTTTTGTAAGAATAACTTCAAACGCTTCTTTAATCTTTTCACGACAAGCGTTCGGCGTTGATGACTTAACTGCTTCAAGACCCATGATCTTCAATTTAGGCTTCTTGTATTCAACGCCTTCGTTATTATACACGTTGATCAAATATCTTTTCTTCGCAGTCCAGATTGCTTTATCCGCAAGAGCCTCGCGCTTCATCTTCATCTTCTGCGCATAAGCATTTACATATTCAGACAACTGTTGATACGAAGAATCAATATATGGCTGAAGTTTCTGTTCACAAAACTGATCCATCGCACGAATGATCTTAAGACGATCAACCTTATCAATATTTGGAATAGACTTTTTAATCATCGGACCAAGATTCAAGTAGATTGAATCGGTATCAGAAGCAATTACATAATCAGCATTTCGCGTTTTAAGAATCTTATTGATGTAATCGTTAAGTTGATTTTCAATCCAACGAATTGATAACTGACCGCTCAAAGTAATCGCTTCAGCAATACGAATATCAAAGAAACGGAAGTACTGATTACCGATAGCACCGTAAGCAGAATTCAGCGTAACCTTTTTAGCCAACTGAATGTTATTGAACTTTGCTATTTGCTTTTCAAGTTCGCGTTTCTCAGATTCAGAGACAGACTTCTCAAGCAACTTCTTTGCTTCCGTAGCCTTGTTCTTATACATGGCGCGATCTTCATACATGCGCTCCATGATTTCAGACAAGAATCCTTGCTTACTGATATCAAACAACTGACCGTTTGGAGTCAGAGTTACTTTCAGTTTTTTCAAATCGGCTGTTGGAATATTACCAGCGAGTAATGAATCAACATTGATCTTACTACCATACGCTGCCATATAATTGCGCATGTCTGGCGTATAGTCTTTCGGTTCAATGAGCATCTCTGGCGAAAGATTATATTGCATGATCAAGTGAGGATACAGACTGTTCAAGTCAAACGATGCAACCCATTCATGCATACCAAGGATCGGATCCTTAACGAACGCACCAGCATATTGACTATCCTTCGCTGAGTTTTTGCGAGGAGGAATAACCATATGCTTGGCTTTAAGGGTATTGTATGTGATCGTATCCCACATTCTTACCTGCGAGAATACGTCATCATAGTTTACCTTGGCGTCATATGCCAGAGTCATCGCCAGTTCAATCAATCGAATTTTATCTTCAAGTTTCTGAACAAGTTCTACGTCGCGAATATTATACTCGATGAACTTCTGATAATCCAAACGATACAATTGATGCAGATTTTCGTATTCAGAATAATCGAGTTTACGTTCACCTAATTCAACGCTGCAGATATGATCGAGTTTGTATGACTCTTGGTTTGGATTTGACGAATACTTACGATACAATTCGTAATAGTCAAGAATGGCAATACCCATCAAGTCATAACAAACTTGAACCTTACCTCTGAAGTTTACTTCGCTTGAAGAAACTTTACCCCATGGAGAAAGTTTCAACGCCTTATCCTCGCCAAAAAGGCGAGTGATGCGCTTTACGAGATAAGGGAAGTCGAAGAAGCGAACGTTCCAGCCACTCACAATATCAGGATAATATAAAGTCCACTTGTCGATGAACTTTTCAATCAGTTCAAATTCATCCTGACATTTGATATACTCTGTATTCTCAAATGTATTATTGAACTCACCACAACCAAAGACATAGTTGCGACCATTCATTCCAAGAGTGATTGCTGTAACTTCTTCGTTTGCTTTACTTGGTTCAGGGAAGCCATTCTCAGAACCCACCTCAATGTCGATATATGCAACGCAGATATGAGTCAAGTCCCAATCAATTTCCTCTGGGAAGATATCTGAGATAAAAGCATATTCAAAACGGTTTGATCCATAAATTTCAAAGTTGTTTACATCTTTGAATTCTTCTATAAACGATCTGGCTTCGCGAATAGATTTGAATGTCTTTTCTTCAACATACTCTTTGTTTAGAGTTTGCCATTTGGTCGGTGTTTGAGACTTCACATACAACTTTGGATTGTAGTGAACTTTTTTGCGGAATCGTTTACCGTCTTTAATTCCGCGAAACAACACATTGTCGCCTATAAGGGCGACATTAGTGTAGAATGCACTCATACGATCAATTGTTTAGGAGGGGTGACGATTCCACCGAACATTGAGCTGTAAGTGTTTTTAACTTCGTCCGTTGGGTTACCCATTGTGACTACGTTACTCAGTCCTATTGAAACGAGCCTCTCGCCCTCTATCAGACTACACCAAGGCATGAAGCCAAACGTGAAACCGTCTTGTGATGGGCGAATAACAATTGCTAGCGGATTCTTTAATGTGATGAGCGTTTCATCTTCAAGAGTTACCTCACCAATAATCTCTTCACCTGTAATTAATTTAAGAATTTTAATATTCATTTTCATTTCCTGTTTTTCTTTGTTTGGACATTGCCTTCCATCTCCTTACAGTAGGAGTGGTTTCAACTTCCTCTGGCGTCTCTATTATAACTCTTTCGTAACCGTCAAGCAAGGTTTTTTCCTTTATACTTCTCGGTAAATTGTTACAATAAAACACATCGTTGTGCATTGTCCAGGTATCTTTTCCAACTTTAAGATACCAACCCTGAAACTCTTTGATTTTTATTTCGTTGCGAGCGAAGTAATCACGCAACTCAGAAAGAGAGTGCATTATTCACCATCAGATGCGTCGCGATTCTCTGACGATTGTCGCTTCATCTTGAATCCAACATGATTAGCATGAGCAGCCATCATTGCTCGACGAAGATCACCACGTGCATGTTGATCACCAGTCCAGCCATAAACTTGACCCATTGTAAGCATACGCTTGATGCTGCGTGGGAGTTTAGCGTTAAAAAAATCACTACGATTAGCCATTTAATTCACCTTTATCAATTATCATTAAAATACTGTCGCTCTTTTCGTCAATTTGACGAAGGTCGAACACTTTAATACATTTTTGCAATTCACTTGGTACTGCATCTGATAGTTGACGCAACCAACTGTACTCAACAATGTCCTCAATACACATTATACCATTATCTGACAATTTACTCAAATAATTTTTTACACAAAACAACATTGTATCTAAAGTATGGGGACCATCATCGATGATGATATCAAAGTAGTCGTCTTTAAAAAGGTTTAATGTTTCATTTTTGTAAGCATCACCAACAATTTCAATTATTCTTGACTGATGATCCAATTTGTCACAGTGTTTGATATCAATTCCAACAACTGTTGCTTCAGGAAAGTAATCTCTCCACAACAGATGTGAACCGCCAGTATACACTCCTATCTCAAGAATGTTTTTTGTTAGTCGGAATCGTTTGAACAATTCACCATATGCACTTTCAACATATGAGTGTTTTTTATCCACCCAAGTGCATATCGTGTTGTCTGTAGAAAATTTATCTGTGTCGTATTTGTTTGTGCGACACAATTCAAGTAGTTCAGTACTATTCATTTAGTGCCTTCTCGCAACGAGCCCAAAACATTTCTTGATTACCTGGATGAGCAATTTGGAAATTATGATAATAAAGGGGACCATGTTCTTCTGTCCCGAATGTTGTGCCAATACCATAAACTGGCATACCATCTTTCAACGCCCAATGTGGGTTTTGATCTTTTTCCCATCCATATTTGTGAGGCGCTTTATCGTAAGAAAGTGGCATAACAAGTTCAACAGGCATATTCGCAGCCTCTGCAAGCCAAGTATATTCTTCGGCAACATCAGATCGCATAGTTTCCTGAGCAGATGGTTTCCCAATTTTCAAAAAAGTTTCTCGAGAAAGAGCGATGGCAGAAGGGGCAGCAAATAGATGTTGATCGTTCTCAATATGATTTGAACGTTGAACATTTCCAATAATTTTTCCTGCTGCAGCCTGTTCAAGATAGTAATCAATCGAATGTTCGCTTAATGGAATACAATCAATATCAAGAATTAAAATTACGTCATGATCCAACTCTTGTTTAATTTGAGCTGAGGACATATAATCTGGCGCAGCGCCATTAACAGTCCAAAAATAATCAATAAACTGACCATGAGTTGGTTGACCTTTTACTTGATATAGAGGCACTTTAGATTTGTTGAATTTTTCAACAACTGCTCTTTGCAGTTCTGGTGTTTTATCCAGAATGTTGCCCATAAAGTAAGTTACGATACATGGATTTTTCATTTTGTACTCTCTAGTTTGTCTATTTCAGAAGAAAGATCAATCGTTAA
>Ga0315906_10000668_pt1 | contig 53456 bp, 72 predicted proteins | sample LakEriMetagenome_4_FD_203526 | JGI IMG/M metagenome (GOLD analysis project Ga0315906, IMG submission 203526) | Freshwater fungal communities from buoy surface, Lake Erie, Ohio, United States - Buoy 2 MA122 | ecosystem: Environmental > Aquatic > Freshwater > Lake > Lake biofilm | place: USA...
CTCTGGCGCAGGCCGGATTCAAGATGGCTGCGGCTGCTTCACGCCCCGGTGCTACGGCGCTTGGTGCGTTGGGTGAAGGTGCCTCTGAAGGTGCCAAGATGATGTCTGATATCAACAAGCAATACCGCGCCCTCCAGAGTGATTTGGAAGACAAGGTAATGACGTTGCAGCGTTATCAGCAAGAGCGCAAAGAAGGCAAGATCGACCGCGATATTGAGTTTGAACGCGAACTTGCTAAAGAAATTCGTGGCACAGAAGCGAAGATTGGAGAACTTGCAGAAGAATCTCGTCGGTTCGATGTCACGACTCAACTTACTCGTGAGCAAATCGCGGCTACTCGTGACCGTGGCGCGGGTTCGGCTGAAGAAAAACTCAAGCGTGCCTACGTTAGCGGTGCCACTCCACAGATAAGACAGGAAGCACTCAGACGGCTTAGCGAGTTGCGTCGCGTTGATGTACGCTTGCTTGCCGAAGAGTTAAAGGCTGAAGCCGCTGAAAAACGCGCCGCTATGGAAAACCCCTTTGGCGGTATGGGAAGTATGGGAAGTGGTGAAGGCTGGGGCGAAGTAAGAGTTAAGTAAATGCCTACCTACGAGATTACTGGGCCGGACGGTAAAACTTATAGTATCGATGGCCCGGAAGGGGCTACTCGTGAGCAGGTCATTGCGGCTATTCGTAGGCGGCTCGGCGTACAGCAGGCGGGTTCAAGGCAGGCTGGCTTTGTCGAGTCCTTCAAAGAAGCCGCTACCACTCTAAAGGCTGCACCTGCTGCGGCTAAGTTTGCTGCTGCCGATACTCCTGAAGAAAAGGCCGCTACTCGTAAGGCGTTGCTTGAGCAAGCCGGTGGCGATGAGTTCGACACGACGGCGTTTGCCGATATCAAGGATCTACCGGGTGCGCTTGACTGGGCTAAGCAAGTACTTGGCTCGTCGGCAGGTGCATTGGCTGCACCCGCTTTGGCTGGCGTGGCTACTGGCCCGATTGGTGGCGTGGCTGCACTTGGCACTCAATACACAACGTCGAATCTTATTCGGCAGGCAGAGGAACAAGAGCGAGCCATTGCCGAAGGCCGTCAGGCTGAAGAGACCTCTGTTGGCAAAGCGATTGCCGGTGCAGGCGCGTCCACGGCGTTGGACGTTGTTGGCTTCAAGTTCTTCCAGCCCCTGTTTAAATCATTCCCGTTGGTTGGAAAACTCTTTGGCGAGAGTGGTGAGAAAGGCGCTGCGGAAGCTGGCGATAAAATTAAGCAGGCCATAGAAAACAAATCGCTCACGTTCAAGGGCGGTGTTGCTCGTGGCATAGCCGAGGGTGTGGCTTTTGAAGTCCCGCAAGAAATCGCACAGACCGCGATTGAGCGTTGGCAGGCTGGCCTGTCCCTGACTGACTCTGAAGCCAAGAGTGAGTACATCGAAGCCGGTGCTGGCGCGGTTCTCCTTGGCGGTGGCCTTGGTGGTGCGTCTGGCTTTGTCAGTACTCGTAACGAGAAGCGCAGGGCTGAAGAAGCATTGCGTGAGAAACAACTTGCTGACGAGAAGGCTAAGAGAGAAGCGGCGGAAGCCGCCCGAGCAGCGGCAGGTGAGCCTGTATCGGCTGAGACAGCCGCAGAGAAACTTGAGCCTGCGAAGATTGATAATACGCTGCTGGCTAATGCCGAGCGCGTTGTTCGTGAGTTTGGCAACGAAGTAAAGGTAAGCGACCACGTAAACAAGTTGGTTGATGAGCTTGGCCTGTCGGTCAAGGATGCCAAGAAGACTCTTAGGGAACTACAAAAGAACAAGATCATCTCTTTGAAAGACGGTAAGTTTACAGTTAACGCGCCCGAAGTTGATGTGCTGCCCTACGTGGGCAAAGAAGGCGAGACTGATTTAGAAGAAGTTGTAACGGATGAAACCGCAGCACAAGCCCAAGCCGCACAACAAGCACAACAGGAAGCCGCTCCTACCGGAGCACAGGCTGCTGAAACTGCGACTGCCGCTGGAGAACCTGCTGCCGTTGAAGTTGGCACAGCAGCCCCAACTGAGATTGCAACCACTGAAGGAGTACAACCTGATGAGTCCGTTGCAGGAATTGCAGATGTCACTGCTGAACCGACTGACGTTGGAGCAGGTGCAGGAGGCGTTGGAGTGCCTCCATCGGGATCAGTTGCCGCAGGATCAGACCTTGAAGGAACTGAAACTTCAGGATTGGGGGCTGCTACACCTGCTGCTGAGCGACTTGATGTCGGAGCGGAGGCATCTCAGCCTGCATTAACTAAGAAAGCGCAGGCTCAGGCAGAGGTTGTTCAGCGTAAGGAGCAGCGCAAGGTTGCCCTGAATGAGTTGACGGTCAACTTAGACAATCTAACTACGCTTCTGCCTGAAGATGCTGAGCAAGATACTGTTAGAGAAATTGCTGCTCTTGCCAAAAAGCTCGGTGCTGTCTATACGCAATTTGAGCGTCTCCCAAAAAACAAGACCGCTGCATTAGATAAGAAAGAATCTGCTCTTGATGCACAGATCGTATCTATCCGTAACAGGATCAACTTCCTGACCGATCTTGTAGTAGAGCAGGGTAAGCCGTTCAAGAGCAAGGCTGAACTCGATGCTGAACTGAAGACGAACGAGGCTGAGGCACAGCGCCGTGCTGCCCGTGAAGATGCGGGTGGCTTGTCTGCGACTGAAAAAGCGGAGCCTTTCAACCTTCAACTAGAAGCGCAACTGCGTAATGGCGTTAATAACGCTATCGACTTCATATCCCAAGACGTTGATCAGAGCCGAAGCGTTCTTCTGGCTCAGCCGCGCAAGCAAGTCATGCAGGATGTCAAGCGGGGCAAACCTGCTCTTGCTGAAGACATCACAGATACTATCGTTGAGGCCAAGCCTGCGATTGGTGGACGCCGCGTTGAAGCGGATGAAAAGCGCCAGATAGGTATTAAAGTATCTGAGGTTCTGTCAGGTCTGACAGAGCTTCTTAGCCGTGTCAGTTTCCAAGACTCTGCGGTGCAGATTGAAGGTGACGCAAACACAGATCCAAATGTGTTCACCCGACTGCGGCAGGACAACCGTCTTGCTGAGTATGATCCGAAGACCAACACGTTCTACTTCACACGTGACGGTCTCTCAAGCAAGGTCTTCCTGCACGAAGCGGTACACGCTGCGACTGTAAAGATATTAAGGGCTTTTGAGACTGCACCAGACAGTCTTACGCCTAGTCAGCGTGACGGCGCTGAACACATGATTAAAATCTACACCGAGGCAAAGAAGAAGCTCGGTGGGCGGTTCCGTAATGAGTTTGAGAACGTATATGAGTTCGTCAGTGGCGTGGCTACCGACAAGAAACTACAGCGCGAACTAGCGAAGATCTCTCGTCCCAATCTCGCCAAGTACACCAAGCGTGTCACGACTCTGTGGAATCAGTTCACGGAAGCGTTGGCTAAGATGTTTGGTATTGATAGCCGCAAGGGGACTAAGGGTCGAATCCTCGACGAGAACGTACTTCCTCCAGAAGTCTCCGGCACAAGCCGCTTAGTACCGGGCGATGCTGGCTATCAAGGCAACCTGCTGCTTGAGGCATCGCAGGCTCTTCAGTACATCATCTCTGCACCCGAGAAGGGCGTGGATGTGGCTCCTCTGCCTGCCCGTGGTCGGCGTGGTAAGGGTCAGCGTCTCGTTGCTCCTACCCAAAAGATGACGTTAGAAGAGGCGATTGCTGCTGACACGGTTAGGTACAAAAAGAAGTACGACAAGCCAAGCACCGTCAAAAAATTGGCTAACTTCTTCTCTGGTCAGGATGGCTACGAGTGGCTTGCCCGTAAGTTTCAGAACGACCGTCGCCCGTTGGTCTGGCTGCAAGAACAGTTGCGCCGTGCGGGACTACTGAAATATGGCGGTAAGGATGCCAACAACCTGTATGACTTAATTGCTCTGTCGTCAGGTAAGGCATTCCACAACATGACTCAGTACATGCAGAGCCATTTTGACGACGTTCATAAGGCTATCAAGGACTACGCGAACGCGAAGGGTATCGATGTAGATACAGCGTTGATCCGTCTTAGCCGGTACTTGACTGCCCGTCACGAGCCTGAACGCAGGCATGTGAAGTATTTGATGAACGTGCCGCTGAATAATACGACTAAGGTTCGTAGTGCGGTGCTTGGCGTCGAGGGCACCCCTGCGATGCTACGTGAGTTCATTCTCCGTGAGTTGCATAAGCCACAGGATCTAGTCAGCAACGGCAAAGCCAAGCAATACCGTCAGGTTCTAGAGCAACTCGTTCAGAAGTACAAGGACAAGGACGGCGTAAGCACGACCAAGGCTAAGCCCGGTTCGATGTCTCTGGACGAGAACGCGCCTGAATACACGGTACTTGGCACGTTGGATAAGGAACTCATTGCCGAAACAATGAGGGATTTCGAAGCTGATCAGGCCAATGAAGCAACGGCTGCGTCAATGAAGCAGTTGCTCGACGCTTTAGAAGTCATCAAGGAAAACTCCAAGATGCTGGATCGGGAGGCAAACTACTGGTCGCCCCCGGTTGATAACATCGTGAACTTCTACGGCTATCAGTACTACGTGCCGTTCAAAGGTAAGCCGCCCAAAGAGACTGATGTCAGCGAAGGCGATGAGCGGTTTGAGATTGGCGGCCCCCGTCTGGGTGGCGAACTGTCCGAGGCCGCGCAAGCCGCTGAAGGTCGTATATCCGACTCCGAAAACGTGATCTTGCAGTTGCTTTCGGACGGTACAAAATCGACGATGCGGGCCGGGCGTAGCGGAGTTACTCAGGCCATTAAGAATCTCATTCAGGATGGCTACATCCGTGGCAGCAAGAGTCCCAAGGTCGTCAAGTTTGAAGACCGCTATAAGGGATTTGACCCGTCTGAGTTGCGCGGTGAGAACAAGATCTTCCACCACACGCCGGAAGGCAACATCGAAGTCTTCACCATCAATGATAACGTGATGCGTGATGCCATCCGTCGTGCATATCAGACGCCGAGTCCGTTCATTGAGTTCGCCAACAAGATCACGAGCGGCATCGGTCACTTCCACACCCGATACAACCCTGCCTTCTACCCGTACAACTTTGTCCGTGACGCGCTAACCAACGCCTTCACGATGAGTTCGGAAATGGGGCCGAAAGCAGCGTTCGACTACATCGGCGCTGTGGCTGTACAAGTAGGCAAGATGGGTCTGGTCAAGACGGGTCGTGTTGCCAAAATGTATGCTGAGGGCCGCGTCTCAGAAATTGAGGCGATGGCTAAGAAAGATCCAGACGTTGCCAACATTCTTGAGTATCTCGAAGAAGGCGGTCGAACGACGTACATCCAAGGCTTGTCTTTGGAGAGCCAGAAGGAAGAACTTGCCAAGAGCATCGGCAACCAGAAGTACGCACGTACCTCCGAGCAGATCAACAAGTGGGTTGATATCTGGGCAGACTCGTTTGAATTCACGAGCCGTGCCGCTGCCTACTCGGTAGCCAAGAGTAACGCTATGGCGCGTGGTGCTACAGAAGCCGAAGCCCGTCAGGAAGCCGCCGCCTACGCCAAGAACCTCGCTAACTTTGAGCAGGTCGGTGAATACGGCAGAACGGCAGGCGCACTCTTTATGTTCTTCCGTCCGGCTGCGACGGGTGCTGTCCGTGCCTTCGACTCAATGGCTCCGCTGTTCCAGAACCTAGAGGCTGCTGAAGCCCGGTTGCCACCCGGCATTCGTGAGAACCCGGAGGCTATGGCCAAGTTCCGTGAGAACTTCATCAGACAACAGGACATGGCTCGGGCTACGGTCTACGGCCTCCTCGGTGCGGGTGCGACGTTGTATCTCATGGCTTACATGGCCTCGGATGACGACGAGTTAGGTCGCAACAAAGTCGAGACGGATGACATGGCTCTTTGGACGCGCAACCTGCGCCTGCCGCTTGGCATCATCGGCAAGGAAGGCTTTCTGCAACTGCCGTGGGGCTTCGGTCTTGGCGCGTTCGGTGCTGCTGGCGCACAGGTAGCGGGCGCTGCCTTCGGTAAAACGTCCATGAAAGACATGGCTGTGAACATGACGAACGTAGCCTTGGATTCGTTCATGCCGTTGCCGGTGTCGCGTATCGATCCTACGGAGAACTTCCCGGCGTGGATCGTGGACTCCATCGTGCCTTCGGCAGCGCGTCCGTTTGTTGAGTTTGCGATGAACGTCGATGGCCTCGGTCGTGAGATCTACAACAACCGTGCGACCAAGTACGGTGAAGCCTACACGGGTGGCAAGAACGTGCCTGAACTCTATAAGACGATGGCGCAGGGCATGTTTGAGTTCACAAACGGCGATATCAAAGTCCAGCCGAACACGTTGTACTTCTGGACTAATAATTACTTAGACGGTATCTCGCGTATCGCGCACAGTGCATACGGCATCGGCCTGACGGCGGCGGGAGATAAAGACTTCGATGCTAAGACTGACCTTGTTCTCTTCAGCAGTTTTGTGGGTCGTAAGTCGAACTATGATGGCCGCGAGTTTGCACAGGTAGAAAAGAAGATTGAAGACAAGGCCGACACGCTTCGTTCTCTTGAGAACACGGCTAAACTAACTGGTGATGTTGAGTCGCTACGCCGGTACTATGAGCGTTTTCCGAATGACAAGGCGATTATTTACATCTACAACAAGCAGAAAAATAATCGGCTGCGTAACCTTCAGGAAATACGTAATGCCGTGGATAGTAATAAGAATTACACGCCGAAGCAGAAGAAAGAAATCATCGATCAAATTGATCTGGAACGAAACTACATCAAGCGCGGCTTGATCGAAACCTTCCGACAGTACGGCGTGAATCCTTAAGCGAGCCTCCACACCCGCACACCAATAAGCCCGTCCTTACTGGACGGGTATACCCTGACTTTAACTTTTGCTTTCTTAGCTGAAGTGTCTATTTTGTAGACCATCTCTGCTGGCTTGAGAGTAGGCACGAAGAAACTGTCCCCAATCTTCATGAAGTCGAAAGGGAACAGCCACTCCGGTTCCTCAATCCTTACGGAGTTCATTCACCAAGTTCTCTACGTTCTCGTCCTTGAATGCGTACGCCCAGACCGGATGGAAACTAGAACCGCCCTTCCAACCTGCGCCGAGACGCTTCTTCTTGGTGTCAACCAACAACCCCTGTGAAGTCATCACGTGTTCAAACTTGCGGATGCTGATGCCACGTGAGGCCAAGAACTTATTCAGTTCCGTGCGTGATACGTAGTACATCTTTGTATCCATCTCGATACGCCCGATCAACTGCCTCGGGTCGTACTGATTGACCAGACGCTCGCCGTCGAAGATCAAGAACGTGGACTGATTGTTGTTGCAGAACTCACCAAGCAGAGTCTTGTAGTCGCTCGGGTCAATCTTCACCGCACGGTCGCGGATGTCCATGATGTCAGTCAAGACCTTCTGATAAATGTGTTCCAGATCAAGGCTGATGATCTCGGCTTCGTTGGCAATCTCACCACCCGCAAACGCCGCTGCCACCAAACTCTCATAGAAGCGATGGCTCACATCGTCACCGAAGTCGGCACGGAACCGATACTGCCACTTCTCAATCTTGCGCTTAACCTCATCTACGCCGATCTTATATACGTACTTGATGAACATCGGCCCTGCGTGCCCATAGTTGAAGCGGAATGGGTTAAACAACTTCATACCCACTTCGCGGGTCAGGCTGTGCGGTCGCTTCACATCAAACTCAACAATACGAGCCACCTCACCATCCGGGCTTGCCTTCAGTTGCTGCAACTTATCGTAGAGCGGAGAGTTCGTAGTAAAGATAGCAATCAGCGATGCCGTCATCTCCAAATCACGTTCTGCGTTGACCGAAGACTGCATACGCAACTTGGCCTTACCCTGCGAGATCCGGTGAGCCAGACGAGAGATAGCCTCGGGGTCTGCGTTCGATGCCTCATCGATACCGAGCGGCAGGTTCTTCAGGTTAAGCAAACGTCCAACGAAAGCGTTGTCCGTTGCGTTGCCATCCAACACGCTGAGTTCTCGTGGATCGCCCCAGATCGACAAGGCTGAATACATGGCACTCGTCTTACCCGTGCCTGACTCGGCACTAGCGAAGGACACGCATACACCCGCAGTCGGGGTCAGGTACATAAGAGGAGAGCCGAATCCACAGAGCATACCGAAGGCATGCAACTCATAGCCCGGTGCGTCCAGTGCGTTGGCTGATTCCTTCCACAGATCGTACTCACCAACCGGATTCAGCAGTTTAGAAATGTTCCGTACCAACGGACTGGCAGACGCCTTCACCGTTTCTCCGGTCGGGATAATCTCGTTCCCACCAATCACGAACGCATCGTGATTCTCTGTCCATCCCATTTGCATACGCATAATTTCGGCCTTGTGTTTGCTCATCAAGTATTGGTTCCACTTGATTACATAGTTCTGTAGGTGAACCAAGTGGGTCGGAAGAAAGGTAACGCTGTTACTACTAAGGATCTTTTTAAAGAAATCAATGGCGTAGACCCAACTCATCGGCAATATAAATTCACGGAGCGGGTCGTGCTGCATCAGGTGGCGCATCAACATGCACTCACCGTCCGCTGGGCTATACATTCTCTTAACAGGAAAGAGATCATTAACTGACAGACAGATCGGATCTTGCTGCTGCTTTATACCTTCCTCGTCCACCTTGGGAGGAGGCACGAAATACACACCCCCGTTGCGGCCACGAGTGTATGGCTTCAAGAATGGTGGGAATGTAGGAATCTCTTGGGGATTCTCCGAGAGCCGAACTGTGTCCTCCTCGGACATTTCCTTTGTCGGGGCTTCGACGAGCCGCTTTCCGATAGCAAGTGGGTTTGTGATTCGTCCCTTGAGGGGGCATCCTTCACAGCCACCGGGGTTGAGTTCGTCAAACTTCTCACACGAGAAGGGCTTACCAAATGCTTGGTTGGCTTTCTTAACGGTGTTTTCATAGTTATAGCCGGGGTGATCCTCAGACATGAGGTGGATGGCAGATTCCCAATCGGTGCAATGCCGTGCAATCGATAACCCCGCATACCACATTGGCTCTTCCAACGTGGCGGCATTCATAAGGATGTGCTTGATCTGAGCGCAGCCCTCGCCGCTCAGACTACTCTCAGCAATGTCTTGGAACGTGGTCTCGTAGTTGTCGAGCCGCGCTATCTTCTTCGTATCTTCGTCCAAGCCCTTGGGGAACATGTCCAACAGGGACTTAGTATCGGGTTCGACGACACCCAGAAAGTCCTTGAAGTCTTCAAAACTGTACTGCCCAAAGTCTTCATCAAGCAGGCGAGTCGGTACAGGTTCGTCCTTCTTGTAATTAAACGTCTCAGGACAGCGTAGGATTCTCGCTGCATCCGCTGTGACAGCAGGATCAATCTTGATGTGATCCAAACATAACTGTTTGAATTTGAGTGCGTAGGGCTTCCACTCCTCGGTAGGAATGTCCTGATCAAATAGCCAATACGCATGGACACCGCCGCCCGAATCCACGCGGACTGGAGGCGGAAGACCCACAATAGATATGAAGTCATCAAGCGAGGCTAATGCCTCTTCCTTGGTGCGGTACTTCTTCGGATTGTCACCTACGTCCAGATCGATAAAGAACGACCGGCAATAGATGGCATTCTCGGCACGACGGCTATAGCCGTTGAACGTGTTTAACGCGACGAATACATTTTGGTTTACCTCTTTCAGTCCTTCAACAATTTCAAACAATTCGCCGAGTGTCTCTGCAAACTCGTTGGTAATCTTACCTTCTCTGTCGATTCCAGCAGCACAGTAAACACCCTGCGACGGCAATGCTTTCTCGTAGAATTCTTTTATCATGACCGCTCACAGATAAAAAAGCGGGGCGACGGCCACCCCGCTAACACCTATAGACTAACGACTCAGATCAAACCTGACCTCCAACCATGTCTTCGATGTAGAGTTTCGCATCGATCATATTGGAAGCCGGAAGCCTACCAAACTCCATGTCTTTCTCTACAAGAGTCATGAAGGCTTCGACCATCTTGCGCTTCTCCTCACGGATACCTTGGCCACGAAACCACGCATACACAGTCATGCGTGAGATCTTCAATGCTTTAGCCACGTACGTCGCAGGGAGATTGGCCTCGACACACAGCCTACCGAGTTTGACACCCAGACGAGTAGGGTCTGCGTCCTTCAGGCCGAGCAGAAATTCGTAACTGTATGAACGAGGCATGGCTGCTCCTTACTTCTTCGCCCACTTCTTGACTACCTCTGCTGCATCAGCAGAAGCGGCTTCAGGCTTCTTGGGCGCAGCCTCACGCAACTTCGGTTCCTCGACTTGAGCAACTTCTGCCGGGGCATCAGTCTCGTCGGCCTGATACACAGTCAGTTTGATCGCTGACTCAGCCGCTGCCGAATCACGCTGCTTGGTGATGGCCTCGTAGTCATCCTGCGGAACCGGAGCCACAGGCGAGAACAACAACTTCGGCACAGGCGACTTCGTGTCGAACTGCATCTTGGTGATCACACGACCTGCCGAGATATTGTTGTTAGCCAACATCTGAATGTACGGACGGAACGGGAACTTGCCGCTCTCTTCCTTACCAAAGCACGACGTAGCCGGAAGCACCAACTGCATGACATCCCCTGCCGGATCATGCGGCAACACAACAGCCGTACGCCACGACAGACGGCAAGCAGCACCGCTGCCACCCTGACCAGAACCCTTCACAGAGAACTGACACTTGTCACAGGCCGAGGCTTGCGGAGTCTTAACTTCGGCATCGGGAGTCTTACCGTCAGATGACCAACAGGTAGGAGCCGACTTCTCGCCTTCTTTGTACGTGCCTGAGTAGTAAGTACGCGCAGCGTTGTGCGCCATCTTCACAAAGATCACGTTCATGTGACGATCTTCAATCGCACCAACTTCCTTGCCACCGGCCATCTTGCGGAATACACCGCCCTTGATGGAGATGCGCTTAGATCCTGCACCGCCACCACCTGCAACGGCACGAGTATCCTCATCCAACCCTCCCTGAATCTGAGAGAGTTGGCTCTTCAAACTAGCAATAATATCGTTAGACATATAGACCTCTTGATTTAACTTGCTTTACGTACTGACACGCCATACTCACGCATGACGTTTACACCGGGAGGGAGGCCGTCTCCCTCGTTATCATCCAAGAACTGCTTGAAGTTACCCTGATGGATACGCTTCTCAAGAAGTTGGACTGCATCGTGATCTAGAACAAACTTGTAGAAGTTGTCCCAGTCGGTGCAGAAATACTTCTCCTTCAACCTACGCATGACTGTGCCATGTGAAGTCTTGATGCTATCGGCATTCACCGAATTGCAGACATCCAACATAGCAGCCTCTAACTTCACCATCTCGTTCTCCAGTTCTTTGTCAGCCGCTTCGTATTCACGGAGAATTGCTTCGCGCTGATTACGGATCTGAAGATACGCATTCACCAAATCTTCGGTATTGATACTCATCTCACACCTCGTCTAATTCCTGTTTATACAAGTCCACAATCTTCTGGTGGCTATCCACCTTTCCTTGCAACATCGAATACATCTTTCTCTCAACGTCAGAACCTTGGAGATGCACCACAGTCATCTTGTTCTGTTGTCCCACTCGGTCGATTCGCCCAATACATTGCAGGTAGGTCTCGACTGACATCACCGGAGACCAGAACACAATCGTGTCTGCGGCAGTCAGCGTGATACCGTGCGATGCAGATTGAGGCTGAATCACTAGCACTCGCGGATCAGGAGCCGTCTGGAATTTATTGACGATCTCCGATCTACCTTGTGCGCTAACAGAGCCTTGAATAACTGCGGTTGATATCCCTTGCTTTCTCAAGTACGCCACGACTACATCAATAGTGTGGATGTACGGAACGAATATTACTACTTTGTTGGACGTTTCGTCTAGTACTTCTTGCAAAGCATTTAGGCGAGGGGAGACATCGAACTCCACAACGTCATGCTTGTCGGTGTAGACCGCACCGCCTGAAATCTGTAGCAACTTGTTGAGACTGGCTGCGGCATTGACCGCGCTGATTTGTTCACCCGCTGCTTCGATAAGAAGTTGTTGCCTCAACGCCTTGTAGTACTGAGCTACTTGTGTCGTGAGTGGAACATCGCGTGTCTGATAAGTAAGTTCTGGAAGATCCAGACAGTCTTTCTTGCAATGCCGCACGGCGGGTTGCAGCGCATTGAAGACCTCGACCTGTGCCGTAGGCTTCGGCAACCACTTAAACCGAGTGACCGGATACATCACCCTGTCACGCCACGCCGTCGTGAACTTCGGAACCCGGTACGGCGAAACAAGTTTAGCAATGCCAAACGCATCGACCGGAGACTGCGAGGCCGGTGTGCCGGTCATCATCCACAGCCACGTGTGGGGCTGAATCAATTTGGCCAGAGTCTTCCAACGCCGAGTCGATGTGGCCTTGTATGCGTTCGCTTCGTCTACGATGATCAGGTCGTAGTTAGCCTCAAGCAGTTCTTTGAAGACGATATGTGTGCCGTCAAAGTTGATGATCGTGAAGTCGGCATTGTCATCGATTAGATTCTTGCGCTTGGTAGCCGAGCCGTGAGCGATGGCGCAGCGACGGTGCATTGCTGTCTTGAAGATGTCTGCTTGCCACGCCGAGTACATGATCGACAACGGGCAGATCACAAGTACCTTCTTGATAATGCCTTGGTTCATCAGGTAGTCAGCCGCCCAGATCGCCGCTGATGTCTTACCTGTACCTGCCTCGTTGAAACAGAACGCACGGGGTCGGAGCGACAGGAACGATGCCGTATCCCGCTGATGTTCAAACGGTGTGTGGAATCCCGGCCATGCGTAATCTCGCATAATGGGCGAGGGGATCTTTGGCAGCGACGGGTTGGGTTGTTCTAGATCAAAGATCGTTGCCAACTTCATCGCTTCTTGGTGTCCCCAGTACACCAACAATTCTTTGTAATCCTCGTCCGACTTCAGGATCTCGCACTTCTCAATGCGTGAGTAGGCTTCATCCGCTATCTGCGGATTCACCTGAAACTGAAGTGCTGTGTTCTCAATTACTTGCATTATATAAACCTAACTATACACCTACGCTGAATTAAAAAGCCCGTAACGTGGGCCAGTCGTCTGAAGCATGGGAGAAAGTGTAAGACCATCTTCAGATGACGCAGTTAATTTGTTGGGTGGACTAAACCCTGTGGGTGAGGTGTGAATGACCCACGCCGCTATGGTCACTTGCGCCTTAGCCAAGCGGCATAGAATTTATAAGGACTCCTTACCCATTAGTCAACCCTTTACTTCATGGAGCCGTCAGACTTTCTTCGGAAGGAGCGGTTCTTGCCGGGTGACTCAAGACGAGTTCCCTGCTTGTTGCTGCCGCCCTTCGATAGTGCTTTGACATGGGCAACGTCCTTACCGTTTCGGCTAATACCTTTCTTATCGTAGGAACGACGCGCTCGCTGGCGCTCCATGCGGTTCTCGTGTTCGCCTCTTTCGACCTGCTGCTTGTACTCTTTTTTGTACGGGCGGCTCTTGTTCACGTACGGCATCTATCTTCCTCCAAAATACTTGCATGACTCGACCGGGCAATGCTTGCGGCACAAGCCTGTCGGATTCGGTGGCCAGATCGCATTGTCGAACGCGATGTGTAGCCTTTCAAGATCTGTCTCAAACGACTTCCAAAGTACGTCAGACGACTCCCGATGATACTCCTCCGTCACGAAAGCATTGTGTAGAAGAAACATCAACGCTGACTTGATCTGAGCTACCTCGGGAAAGTGTGCAAACACCATCAGTCCCATCAACTTCAACTGATTCGGGTCGGCATACGTCGGCTTGCCTGTCTTGTAGTCCACGATGAATGCCGTGTCCCCGTCGATCACAAGCAAGTCGGCGATGCCCCTTACCCAATAAGTCTCGCCATGAAAGTCGCAGGGCTTCCGATCAATGTCGAGAGCCATCTCATGTTCGCAATACCTCGTGCCCGGTATCTCTAGCAGCGGGTCAACCATCTTCCGAAAGTCATCGTAGAACCTCGGCAGCGGTGTCCCGTCTCTTACGTAATGCTCTAGTGCCGTGTGAACTTCCTTACCGTACCGGGCATCGTCGCCCTCTCTGGATATAAAGTTCTTAGCGACACGGATCTCATAGTACTGACGCGGACAAGTCTTGTACTGCTTGAGACTACTGTAACTCCATCTAATCATCAAAACTGCCCCACATTACTTCGTTGTAGTCAAATGTGTTTTCAAAGCAGTCCTCAATAAACACAAGATTGTTGCTAAACCCTTCAACGGTATTGTTGTAGGTATAAACCTTGTGGGGAATGTTGATCTCCCTACGATAGAACTGCCAACCTTTCTGGGTCGGTTTCCACAAACCGCTGTACTTGGTTTTGTTCACATCGTTCTTGTGGCATCGTTCGACCAAACCCCACCATGCTAATGTAGGTAGTTGGTTGGTTCGTACGATGGATCGCGGCGCGGTATTGGGTACATCAACCCATGCGTCCGGGTCTTGCAACGCTTCTCGGCACAACCAGATCAATGAACGTGCCATCGTCATATTTAGGGAGCGTCCGTAGACTTTGCCCCAACGATCACAAACGGGGCACACACCGCCCTCATCGTGAATAGTATGTTCCCAGTCTTCTCTCAACTTTCTCAATTCCATAATTAACAGTCTCCGTAGGATTCACCACACTTTGCTTCACAGGCTACGGGTAATCCGATAGCCCAATCTGGTGGAGTAGACATTACTTTAGTTATGAACGCAAGTGCTTCATCTTGCTCACTTTTTGGAGCGACGATTACTGCTGCGTCATGCACGGTCAGTACTGGACGGTAGTGGTCTCTAATAGACAACATCTGTTCGCCAACAATAATTCTGGCTAGTGCCTGCACCACGTTCTCAACGACAGCCCCGCCCCAGATCGTGACCTTACCCTTGCGGGAGTCGTAGGTAGCCTTGCCATCCTCCTGCCTCAAGTTCGGATAATGAATGTACAAACCGTTCGGTAATTTGATACCTGCTGGGCCAACCTCAAGAACTTTGTGCTTACCCAAGTAATACGGACGGCGATCCCTAGACCAACCCATCATGTCGTCCAACGCACGATCCGAATCCCGCCAGAACTCTGTGATCTTGTCGTTCTCTTTCCGATACAGATCGACGATGCGCTTGCACTCTTCCTCGGCCAAATCCGCACCGGGTGGCTGCGTCTTCAACGTGTGCTGAAGTTTCTTTGCACCTGTGCCATACCCCAGACCTAGTATGCAGGTCTTTCCGACAAAGCGTTCAACGGGGTTTGCTTTGCTGATGGGCTGCTTATAGATCTTGCTGGCAAAGACGCTATAAACGTCGTCTCCTTTAGCAAACTGTTCAACCACATCTGTCTGTCCTGCCAACCACGCAAGCACACGGGCTTCGATCTGCGATGAGTCACAGTTGATAACCACGTGATCCTTCGGAGCCATGACTGAGTTCTTCAAGGCTTTCTTTTTCTTGTCGCGGCTCGGCAGGTTCTGGAAGTTTACCGAATCGGCTCCTGCCCAACGCCCGGTGTGCGCCCCGTAATACTTCAACGGAATTGGAAGTAATCCTTTGTTCCTAGCGCCGATGCCGATGAATCTCTCCACGCGAGACTCTTCGATGGTGGACTTCGTACCCAACCGGACAGCACACAACTGCTGAATGAACGGATCTTCGTGTTCCGATAACGCGATAAACCCCTCGTCGTTCTTGGCAAGAGCGTATGTCTCCTTGCCTGTCGTGGGGGATATCTTCAGAGGAACCGTAATCCCGCTGTCTTCCAAAACGGCAGCAAACTGTTTGTTGCTTGCGAGTTTCTTCCGCACTTCCTCTTCGTTGCCTACCTCAAGAGTATCCATGAGGCCACGCAACAACGTGGACTTCTCCTGTCGGATCTCATCCAAGCGTTCAACCAACAACGCATCATCCACCCGCAGTACCGGCATCGTGTACATGCGGATCGTCATGTCGATCAGGTCGAGTTCGCTTTGAGGGAATCTCTCAATAAGCCTATTAAAAAGATTATAGGTAAGATCAACATCGTTGCGGCAATAACCAGCATACCGATCAAGATCTCCACTATTAAAATCCAACCTCTTCTTACCCAACGCATTGACTACCTCCGTCCCTTTCTCTCCAAGTTCGTATCTTTTGACAAGCGCAGATAATGATCCACCTGCATCTACACCATGTAATGCTCTCGCTATACACAACGTATCAAAGTAGTAAGCTGGCACGATCCCGAAAATGAATGACAGGATGCCGCCATCAAACTGCGTGTTGTGGCACAGGAGCGCAGACGTATTCCAGTCCACCTGATTCAGCCACGCCTTGATCTCCTCGTGCGTACCGCTGAACCATTGTGTCTCGTCCTCGTCAATCTTCATCGCAACGCCGATCACCTCAAATCTCGGGTCGCGGATGTATTCTTCAGTTGTTAGCCTCTTCAGACTGAACTGCTGATCGTAATAAGTCTCAAAGTCCAACGTCACGAAACTCATTTCTTATTTAATTCCCTTACGTAGACCCAACCCCTGCCTGTCTCAATAAACCCTGCTGCTGCAAGGGCTTCTACTGAACGGCACGAACCAAACTTGTAGTACCTATGTGATCTGAACGATTCTGGTGTAGCAAACTTGCGCTTACACTCAGTACACCTTCTTTCCTTTTTTACCACGACTGTCACTTTCTAACCTCGCTACTTCCTTTCTCAACCAAATGATTTCGTGGTGGCACTGCCACAACACGCTTCCCACCGTCAAGAACTTCATCTCTGTTGTCGTTGACGCATCGTTGACCTCGTTTGGTAAGGCACGAATTAGATCTAAGATATCGTCTTCAATTTCCATACGCCCTCTTAATTACTAACATCTGCGGGTAGTACCGTATTTCATCGATCAGATTCTTACCGTCCACTTCCTGCATCAGGTAGTCCATAAACTTCACGATCTCGGCTCGGTTGTTCACCGCTGCCGGATTGAAGTACTTACGGAACTGTTCGGTGTATGCAGGGTTATACGTGCAGCCCAAGTCTTCAATGACGTAGTACCCGCCATGCGCTACGTCCTGAAAACAATTACTAAACATCGCCACCATGTCCTCAGCAATGTGCGAGGCGTCATCCACGAACAGGTCAACCGTTTGCGGCAGCATCTCGTTGGACTTGCACAGATCAGCGATACGGATCTCGACATTCTCCATGTCCTTACAGAGTTCTTTACACTCTGGTCGAATGTCATACCCGATGATCTCGGATGCAGGGAGATAGTTACCCCACATGCGGAGTGATGCGCCACACGCAACACCTGCCTCAACCACAAGCAACTCTGCCTTCTTACGATCCCGCCCTGCCAACAACTCACTAACGATCTTCTCGTAGTGCTTGGTGTAATTGTGTTTGATCGTACCCTTGTCGCTGCCGTACAGATCGGCAAGACCTTGCAGCGAGAGTTCGGTCAGATCAACCTCACCTACGTTAGGCACGTACTCTTCTGGGTTAACGGTATCCAGATACCGGCGCACCCCACCTCTAGCGTTTCGATCCACGTAACAACTCCACTTCAGTCTTCAAAGTACTGAGTTCTAATGAAATCACTGTAGCCTCCGCGAACAATCCGGCTCTGCGGATATTCTCCAAGGCTCGCTCTATCTGCTGTTGCTGTGTTTGCCCATAGCCCCACGGTGCTGCACTCATTTCGTTTTTCCATGAACCGGGCGGCGATTTGTCGTCGTATGTTACTGACACGCTCTTCCTCCTTTATCCGGTCGTCATATTGTTTGATTCCACGGTACACGGCACTAGCCATGTGATGCTGCTTGATGCCCCAATTCTCTACCAAGTCTTTGTACTTCACCCGCTCGTCATACTCTCTGGCGTATGCCTTTCGTTTCAGCAGAATCTTGTACTGCTCAAGCGAGAGAACCAAGTTAAACCTCGACGGCTTGGTGTATACACTCAGCCTCTTACGCACGTTCCTGCCTCGTCTTATCTCGTACCAGTACAAGCAACTTACACATCACGTGCGACTGAGTGCGGTTCTTGTTGTCGATGTCGTACTGCTTGGCGTACATCTCAATGATGTCCCAACGGATAACTTCTAGATCACCGTTGTCACCAATCTTCGCCCAGACGGTATCAGCGGGGACTGCCTTAGAGTTACCTTTGCTGATAATCAACTCGGCGTACTCTGCACCATCAGTGGGTGCAACTGCTGCGGGAACCTTTGCCATCTCACATCTCCTTCGCTATTGCCAACCACTCGTCGGCGTACTCAACATTCTGCCAATCCTTAAACCACGGCCCACCACGTGTCATGTGTACGGCAATCGGGTTCGGGCAGTCGTTCTTGGTGTGCCAACCTTCTAGGTAGTTGTAAGCAATCGGCAATCCACCAATGTGTTCATCGCCCGTCCATCTGAACCGATGCAGATACATACCCGTAGCGATGTTCACGGTCTTCGGCGTCAGGATCTCCCGTACATCCTCATGACCACAGTTGAACAGCATCAGGCTCGACCAATTCTTTCTCGGATATTGGTGCTGCACAGCCCCGTCCATCTTGGTCTCTTCCTTCGGCTTGTACCGATGCTGCACACACATGACGCTGTATTTTGGATCGGCGTAGTCCATGATCCCTGCTACATCTCCTCGCCAGAGAAAGTCACAGTCCATGAACAACGCCCAACCCTCGTAGCCTGCGAGATACGGCGTGAGGAAACGAGTAAAGGAAAACTCTGTAGACGACAGCGGGTCATGCTCCCGCCAGTACAGATTCTTCTCACGCAGATCGCTCTGCTTGATCGGCTTGATGTTCAGTTCGATGGAGGAGTTACGCGCAAGCGACTCCCGACAGACCTGATACGCAATGTCTTCTCGACTGTCCCAACCAATAAATACTTTCATCACATAGCCTCAAACAGTTGTTTCCGACTCGGCCCTTTGTAGTGCAGGATCTTCGCACCATCGTGCTTGTTTTCTGGCAGACAGCCGATGACTGACTCCGGCATCTCATGATGCGCGTAGCGTTTGCCGAATTCTCTCAAGACCTCCTGATCTCCGTACCACTTCCTAAACTTCTCGGGTAGTTCCCTGTACATCTGCAACATCATTTGCCACATACTTCCATCCTTCATGGCAATGGCACAGCCCACGTACGGATACAGTTCATCCAGAGTCTTGCCTTCGTACTCATCGAACCGCATACCACGCTGCTCGATATTGAAGATAGCGTCCTTACCAAACTCACGGCGGCAGAGTGCTGTGTATTTATCACTCACCAAATCGTTCACCACCACGCGATCCACAAAGATCATATCGGTGTCGATGTAGAGTGCGGGTTCTGCGAAGTTCAACCCTGCAAACGCTTTCATGCGTGAGTACATCAAGTTCTCACGATCAACCACAAACTCTTTGCGGTCAGTGATGCCCATGACATCCGGTGTATCTTTATCCGTACACATGATGATGTTGGCATCTGGGTTGTACCGTAGCAGCGACTTGACCATCTTCTGTGGATACGAAATGTCATCGCCCACGTGGAAGAACACAAAGTTATCTCGCACACGTGTGGCTTCAAAGTTGAGCATAAGATCTAATTCGTCCTTGACCTGTTTCAACTGCAAGTCCCACGGCGCGTTCATGTTCTCGCGCTGATAAACCTTCACCCCGCTGTACCACATACTCTCGTTGCCAAGGCGGTTGTTCCAGTACCAGAGTTTGTTGGCATCAAGAAGCAAAACATTCTTACCCATCGCACCTGCCAGATGCACCGTTGCACATGATGGCGAGATGATCAGATCACACAATTCAATCAACGCAGCCGTGTTCTCCAGATCCAAGAACGTATCAATGTGCGTTGTGATCAGGTTCGGGTGAAAGTCTCGCCCTTCTTCTTGGGCTTTGCCGTACTGAAGATTGATGAACTTCACGTGTGGGGTATCTAGTATGGGTTTGAACGCCGCCAAGGGCACGGACTTGTGTTCCCCGATAATCGGAGCGGTACTTGTCCATGCCAGACCAATCGTGAACGTCTCGCCCAGATCCAACTCCTTACGCAACGCTTCAACGCGATACATATCAGAACTCATGTATACGGTAGAGACGTAATGCGGGATGTCATGCACCCGTTTAATAAAGTATTTACCCATGCTTGCGATGGGGATGTGTGAGTCATGATCCGACATCTTGATCTTGGCATTGTGCGGCAGGAACGTGACGTTGTTGGCCTTACACCCACGCTGCAACAAGTTAGCCAGACGCATGTCGATCAGGACAGTTATGTGTTCAACCTCACCCGCTAACGCTTCGATCAGGGATGCGTAAAGAATCTGATCACCGATGCCCTGCTCCGTCCAAATGATCGGACGCTTCAAGCCAAGGCCACGCTCCCATTGAGGATGTATGGTGGACAGGCGCGGGGACTGGAACGATTGGCTACCCCATCGTCGCTCATAGCCTTCCCATCCTGCCTTGAAGTCGCCCATCTGTAGCGCGAGCAAACCCAACGTCCACCCGGCATCGTCGTTCACCGGATCAAGGCGGTTGGCTATCTCGAAATACTTTCTTGCAGGTTCCCACCTGTGCATCTCCCAATGACAACGCCCAGTCTGTAAGGCAGCCGCAACAAAGATCGGCAAGATTGAGTTCACGTTCTCAAGTAACCCAATGGCCTCGTCATACTTGCCCTGACCTGCTGCTGCCAGACCTTTCTCAAAGATGTCTTTGGAGAAGTCGTACAGAGTCTTGCCTTTCTTTTCTTCGGTCATAATTTTTCCTCAAGCGTCCTTGATATGAATATCAAACATATCTCTCGCCACGCAGCCACGCTCATAACAACCGGGGTCAAGAAACTTAACATCCTCTCTCAATCTGTCGAGTTCCTTTTCTTGTTCAACCCAACGTATTTCACTCTGAGCCAAACGCTCCTCAAGAAATTCAATCCGCGCTCTGAGTTTCTGCTTGGACTCAAAAAAAGATTTTAAGAATTTAATAATCATGGTCTTCGTATCTCCTATGTTCACCAGTACTCCCTCCCACCTCTTGATGCACCCCAACTCGGTGGCGGCACGTGTGCCCACTCTCGACGGCGATACTCTTCGCGTCTCTTAAAGAAATCTAACAGCCATCTGATCATGTCATCTCCTGTCGGACGAATTCGATCCTGCTATATGGAATCAGGATCGCGGTTTTGTTTACGTTCCGTGGATAGATCAACGTGGTGTTGCTCCGCTCCAGAAGCAACGCATTAGCCACACCCTTCTCGGTTCCCTCAAAGTCATCAAGCACAAAGACAGTATCGCTATACTTCTCTGTGCTTACCTCGCGCAGATCGTCCTTGGTCAGACGCCCGTCTAGATACACTAGATCAGGCGTAATACCTTTCAGCCTCATCTTTTCAAACATCACATAGGACGGTGTTAACGGGTATTGATTGATCAGCGGAAGCACTATCTTGATGTCATTGGAGAAGTCGCACGTATGAATGTCTACCTCACCCTTACAAGCCTCGTAGATAACATGGGTAGACACGCCGATAAACGTGCCCACCTCTGCTACGACTCGTGGTTTGAAGTAATTGATGATGGTGTAGAGATCATACGCATCGTTGTACGCAAGAGATCCGGTGTTGTAGTTAGCCTCCACCCGCATCCGGTTCTGGTTGTAGATAATGCTTTCAATCTTCTCGTGTGGGTTGTCTTCATCTACAACTAACTTCTCATCCATGATCTCCCAGACAATCCTGCTGAATCGATCACGCCCGATCTGTAGGTTGGTGTTCGGGATCATTTCTCCCCCTCCTTGAGCAAACGATGTAGTTGCTCAATAAGTTTTGCATATTCAAGTGACTTCACCGGATCATCAACCTCACAGTTAATCACAAGACGATGCGCGGCAATCCGCATAGCCTTGATCAGTTTTTCTCTTGTGATCGGAACGATATGTTCATCGGGACTAGCAACGTCAAGATCGCTCGGTGGCCAATTCTCCAACTTCATATTAAATTTCAAACCGACCTGCACCAAAGATTTTTCCAACTCTTCGATTGACTTCCTACCCAAGTTGGGTATGCAGAGAAGTTCCCATCTTTGTTTTTGGACAAGTTCGCCAATCGTGTTTATCCCACCGGCTTTCAAACAATGACTCAAACGAACTGTTAGCCAAAGTTCATCAACAGGTGCGGTAAATATGTTTGTATACCTTGATAGGATATCTTTCTTTAAGTCGTACTCGCTCATGCGTTCTTCCTCGCGGCAATCTCACGCTGCAAGTACCACGCAGCCTTCTCAAGATCCTGCACCGGATCGGAAGACTTCTTCCCTGCGCGACTCACATACTTCACGACGTTACCCAGTCGGTAGTTAAGATCTTTGGCTTCGATGAAATCGATAGTCTCAAAGCCACCGGCCTTGTAATGCGGAGGATGATTCACGGGATCGATTTCGGTTGCTTGTAGTCTGTGTTTCGGCCTTCTCATCTCAATCACATCCAACACTTGCTTCATCTCGGTCACAGCCTTCACGATCTTCGACTTCTTGGTTTTGTTTTTGTAGTTACGCAGCACCACAGCGATGAGTGCATGGCTGCACTTCAACTTCGCTTTAATCTCTTTGACGGTCTTACCTTCGTCGTACAACTTACGAATTTGCTCAGATTTATTTACCTTTGACATGACTTAAAATCTCCTTTCTCAAGTTTTCAACATTAGTTTCATCGACGACCAACGCCACGCCACCCGCAGTCCGAATAGCCTTCATGTGCGCGTGTTGTAGTGCAGTCGGGCGTCCACCATTTGCCTTACACTCAATAGCATAAAACAACCCTTCTTTACAAATCAAGAAGTCTGGAACCCCTGAGTTCCCGTAACCTCCTGTAACTGGCATCGCATAATATGCGCCCATGTCCTCCAAGATTTTCTTTACCTTGGATTTAACTTTGCTCTCGGGGGTACTCATACGTCCTCCTTCGGTTTACGTAGCCATTCACTCTTGAGTGAATCCTTATCTTGGCTGTTCATGTACACGCAGTAGAACAGTTCATTCACCCGATACCCAACGTCAGGTAGAAACTCCACGCCGGGTTTGAGTGGTGGATACATAAACAACTTGGGCATGCCCACTACCTCAAAGTCCTCATTCTCGACCGGCCAGTTAAACCCATTGTTGAACCCATTGATTATGGCTAGACGTTCTTTTAGAAGATCCGGTAAGTTCCTATCTGTGAAGTGCATCACAATGTAGTCATCAGCCTTCCCAGTCCACACCTTGTATGTACCCTCCCGCACCTTGACGGGCATACGCCAGATATCTTTTCTCAGATCGTAGAACGCATACAGCCTGTCGAACAATCTGTTCTCGCTCAGTAAGTTATCCACATCAAACCTCAATCATGTAAGTATGTTTCTCTGCCCAGTACGTAACAGCAGACGCACCCATGTCTCGCCAAGTCGTTGATGCGTGATCTCCGCGAGGGAAGAGTGTGTTCTGTCCCGTGTGTGCCTTCAGCATGGCGAGCGATGCCATGACTGATGTACGCAGATCTTCAGGGAGATCGTCGAGACTTTTGTACCACATGCCGCTGCCCAACTGCGGCTTGCCATGCAGCGTACGTTCAGCCACGAGACCTCTAAAATCCGTATGCCGATTACGCTTCACCTGATTAAGAAAGTCTTTGCAGATATCAGCAGGACAGTACGTCACGTTGATCCCACCATACAGATCATTTGTGATCAGCACCTTGTCACGAGAATAGAACGACTCGACATCTTCAAAGTCGATAGCCCGCTGCTCCTCTAATTGTTTGCGTTCCTTGACTCGTGAGGCACACTCAGCCCGTGTGTATTGGCTAAGATCTGCACTAGTGATCTCACCTTCTGCGAGTAGTGCAAGTTCAAGCAACAAGTCGCCGTTTATCCGTTCGTATGACGAATCATTTTCCGTCAATTTCGGATAGTTGTCGTTGAGTACTCTGCTGATCATCTCACTCACTCGCTTGATCATGGCGTGTTCTGCCTGTACCACTTCAGCCTTCACTTCATCCTTGAATGAAGTCTTAATCTTGTTGGCCAGATACTTGGGCTTATCACTACGCAAGTCAGCCCTACCTGCATTGACGTAGGTGTAGTAGTCATGGGCGAATGGATTGCTCGTAAACTTGAGCGCGTAGTACGAACGCTTCTCCGTCTGTTGCCGATAGACGAACCCGATCTGCAACCCATCCTCCAATGCAAAGTGCATGTTCCCTGCCTCCGTCAGTTCTGCGATGCGGATCTTTCCTTCCGAGACGTTATGCAGCGCAGCGTACACAGGCCACAACGCATGACGAGTGATGGCAAGTTTCTCTTGATCAGAGTACTTACCGTTCAAAAAGAATTGCTCAAACATGATTCACCTCCTCTGCCAAAACCCATTTTTCAGAATCTCCAAAGACTTCTTCGACCCACACAGCGAGCGGTTTATGTCCGCTGACGAACCCCTCTACCCACTCTTCCGTGGATTGAGTCAAGCCCCGCACAATCTCGTCAGCCTTGTCACTTTCGATGTCATCTACTCCATCAAACTCAAACACAACCAACACTTGCATCTTCTTACTCATCTCACACCTCTTGAGTCCGTAGTACTTTCATATCCTCACGCATCTTGCGTGCTTGCTCGATGCGTGCCAAAGTTTTCCTATCCTGTTCAAGAACATAATTAGTCACGTGTGTGCGCTTGAAGTCAGGTGGAGGGATTAACTCTTCCTCCTTCTTACTCATCTCACACCTCCATCTTCACAAGCCGACCACTCGGCGGGGTAAAGTCACGAGCCATCGTCACCATCCACAGCGTCGGGATGTTCGTCTGCCATCTGATGTTGTCCTCAACGTATCCGTCCGTGAACACAACCAAGCACTCGGCGTTGGAGTTCTCGCTGCATAACAGTTCACTCACAGATGAAACCCTAGTTCCACCACCACCCTCGGGCTTCAGCATCGTTGCCAGTCCGTCGTAGTTGTCGCTGAATACTTGCTCACCTCGTACCTGATGATCCCACCAGATCACTCGCACCCGATCAGGTGACGCCATGTCGCAGATCGATATCATCTCGGTCGCAAACTCAGTCAACTCACGGCTGCCGATACTGCCGGACGTATCGATGGCGATGATGATCTCGCTCACCTTCTCCGCTTCCAGAGTTGGCAAGTAAACATCATCAACCATGCGACGACGATTCATCTTGCGCCACGTGTACTCATCTCGCCCCTTCGTGGTGGATGACACAAACTCACGCAACTCGTCACGCCACGATACCTTTGGTGTCATCAAGTCTTGGATGACGCGCGGTACTTTGACGCCAAACTTCCCGGCCAACATCGCACCCTGTTGGATAGCCTCGCTGATCTCGTCGGACAACTTCCGTACATCCTCAACGCTCGCACCGGCCAACGCTTCCGCATCATGCTCGTCGAGAGGCTGCATCTCCTCGGGGTTCTTCCCGCTGCCTGTACCTTGTCCACCTTGTCCGTTACCTTTCTTCTTGCGCTTGTCCATCTCTGCCTTGAGATCGTTGTACACCTCACGCACCGACCAGTTGTGGTACTTGGCATCGTACAGCCCACCTTTCGGCAACTTGACCAGATCAGGAGCCTTCTTGCCGATCTCTGTGATGATGTCATTGATCACAAAGTCCATCGCCACGTTAGCGAGTCGCGGGTTCTCCTTCACCAAGTCCATGTGACGAGGGATGTGCTTCAAGAACACGTGACCATTCTCGTGCAGCACCAACGCAGATTGCTCGGGCAACGTCAAAGATTGAAAGAACTCACGACCATACCGTTTGTTCTTGCCATCCGTGTACGCTGTCGGGATGCCGTCTTCGATGGTCGATTCACCCATCAACATGATCCCACCGTACAAACAAGTCTCGGGGTGGCGCATCAGTCGGATGTGTGCCTTCTTCAATGCTGTGTTTGCGTCAGTCATAACGTCACTTCCTCTTGCTTGACGACGATTGTGTAACCCAACTCTTTGATCAGAGATAATTCTGTACGAGTGAATGTCCTACGATGTGCGAGTCTTGCCAACAACGCAGCCTTCACGCACTCGGGATAGAACCGCTCTGTCCCATACTGTTCTCGACGAGTGATCACGATCTCCATGTCACACCTCCGTCAGATCAACAACTCATAGTTGCTCTTTGCCCACTCGCTCACCTGTGAGTTCAGTCTTGCGATACGGCTCGTGCGCTTGCTCTGCAACAGCATCGTGAAGAACACGGCTTGCACCTCGGACGATCTCACGCGATTGACGAACCGCATGAACTTGCTCAAGTCATCTTGTGTTTCGATCACATCGATGGCGTTGAACATCGTCATGAACAACGCAGCCGGTCGCTCGGGTATCTCCACGTTGTCGGGATCAGCCAAGATTTGTTTGACCGATACCAACTCTTTCTCTAGTGCCAAGAACGCAGCCATTGATTCAGCCGCAGCCACGCCAATCGTACCGGCCAAGGATGAGTGAGTCAGTTTCGATCCGATCAGATCACGCTTGCGAACAATCGGATCAGCCTTGGCGAGACTACGTGGTGAGACGAATGACAGGATGCGATTACCCGGCTTGAAGATGAACGGATTATCTTCCTGCCCACCGTCAAGGTACGACGCGAGACAACGAGGATTCATCGCCACCCATGCACGAATGACAGCAGAGATGCCATTGTCCGTTGCCCACGTGTTCCACATTTTCTCGTTCGACTTGCTGACGTTGATGATCGTCACGCGATTGCCGCCGTGTGCGAGGATCGCATCACCCACACCGTCAGAGAAGTTATTAGTTGTTGCGAACACCATTGAACCATCGGGGAGTTCCTCGTCACCCAACACGTGATCCAACACGAGACGCATCGCCATCTTCTGCATCATCTTGTCGCACTTGCCGATCTCGTCGAGCATGATGATCTTCGGCTTGCGTGACTTCATCTTGAAGATAGATGACGGATAGAACTCCAACTCACCTGTCTCCCGATTCGGAGCGCGGATGAACAAGTCACCCAAGTCCGTGTTGGAGAAGTCCACGTAGATGTGGTCGTACTTGTCGGCGGGAAAGTCTATGTCTGACTTCAGCCGTGAGTGAAGTGATGATTTGCCGATACCCGGCTCGCCAACGAACAAGAACGTGTTGCTCGTGCCGAGAGTCTTGACCAACGTATACGCCTCGTCGATGGTGACGGGGTTAGCGAACAGATTGATAGCCATTACACTTTTCTCCTAATGGTTTACTAAATCAAACGTATAAATTCTGGAGGATTGAAATCATCATTTCAGTCTCCTCACACACCAAACTTGCTCAAGATATCGTCCACACTTTCCTTGACCACAACACGCTTGGTGTCGCTGTCTCTCAACTGATCAATCGTCACACCTTCTAATGCCCGCAGCAGAGAGACACGTGCTTCTTCTAATGCAGAATCTTGTGACACGTTGAACTCTGCGAATGTGTTGCACAACTCAATAGCCCGTTGCAGGGTGGTGTCGTACAGTTTCCGTCGCTTGATCTTGATCTCCCCGTTCTCGACGACGGTCTCGGTCTCGCAACAATGCGAGAGAGACTTCATCACCTCGACTAGTTGCTCCTTCTGCCTGTTGATGATGCCGTCCACCAAGTCACGAGCCTGTCGCTCGTAGTGAACCTGTAAATCAGACGCCAACTCGTTGGCAATCTTGCAACGGAAATCCCCAAGCGGAACCTCGCTTGTGTACAGACGGATGGAGAACTTGCTGAATACTTCATTAACTGACGGGTAGTCCTCCCGCCTGAACATATCTCCCTGTGCCACGAACGCCATGTTCGACACGATTGTGGGGTATGCCTTGATGAAGTCAGCCACGAGTCCGTTGAACGTAGTCTCGTGCTGTCCAAACTCCTTCATAAACCGAGGGAGTTCCACGGAAGGTAGTATGCGTTGAGATCCCGCCCAGTCGTACGTGCGTCGCTGCATCCAGTTATAAACTGTCTGGCGATAGTTCAGCACCCGCTTGTGTTCCAAGTTCTTGGCGAGCAAGTGCTTCACAAACTTACCCGCATCGCTGTCGGCTTTCTTGGCTTGCGTCACCTCCTCGCTGATTTGTTTATCCTGCATCGTTGCCGTCCACACTCGGGTGTCTACGTCCACCAACACGCACGACGATGCGAGCGAGACGATGTGTTCCGGCTTCTTCAAGAATGTTTCGTTCGTTCCGTTTGCTACGTCCATCACTTATCTCCTAGTTCATGTCCAAGTGAATCGTTAGTTAGTCCAGTTGCTTACTCATCCCTACGTCTATGTTCATAGTATAGGATAAGTTTACATATAAAGCAAGAGTTTGGGTAAAAAAGTCCCGAGAAAGTAAATCAGAAGGCTCCCTCTGTTACTTCCCACGCACTTTGCCACCCCCCATTACTCTGCACTTTTTCGAGCAACTCTTTCCGCTCCATGTATTCAAGTTCTAACTCACGCTGATATGCAGCCGCTTCGATGGCGGCCATCTCTTCATCTTCCATCGATCTTTCTCTCAAGAATTACTCGCAGCATTGCCTTCTTGATATGCAGCGGTACGGGTGTTCTGAACCCGTCCAGAAAAGTCTCACGTGGCAAAAATACATACTGATCTGGACTGTCTTTGCCCACCGAATACCGCAACGCCGACTCTGGCAGCGTGAACGGCATCGGATCTTTTGCGCTGTTGATCTTCTTCATCTCACACCTCCTCGGCTGTCTTGATTTGAAACTCTGCGTCGATACCTTTCTTAAAGAAGTGAGTCAGAGTCTCCCACTCCGCATCAGACAGTTCCTCACGGTTCCTCAACAGCGTGAGAATCCAACTCATTTCGTCTCGTGCTTCTTGCTCGGTCATCGGTAAAACCCTCCCTTGTTGTTGATCCCCTTCAAGTCGTCCAAGTCCTCTATCTTTATGTAGTTGCTCTTGTGGAGCGGGACGACGGTGTGCTTCCTCTTCCTTGCCTGTGCCTCGCCACATGGCATACAGGTGAGATAGCCAAGCACCACACGCTCGTCCTCGACGAACTCGGCATAGCATCGTGTACACAACTTCTTATCCATCTATTTAATCTCCGTATAGGCTTGGCCAACTCAGCCGCGCATATTTGCTTGATGGTTTACTTCGTGCCTCACCAAGGCATTCCCGAATCCCATGTCGAGAACGTCACGCAAGAAGTCCCGGCTTACCTCTGTACAAGTCTCGTGTGGGTGCGCCTGTCCCTTGTGCTTGGATGTGGTGATGGAGTACCTGTCCACGTTGGCAAACCAACGGTTCACGCTCGGGATGAAGGCATACATAGGGAAGTGCTTGCCGTACGAGTAGACGGCGTAGATGTTTTCTCCCGCTGTGCCGGAATACCCGACACCTGCCTTTACCCATTCAGCAAAGATGTTATTAGCGATGAAGGGTTGCTTGGCCTGTACGTGTGGGCGCACTTTGGGGTTGGTCGTCTTGATCGGCTTGGTCATGGCTTTCTCCGTTTCGTGATTCATGTCGAAGTGAAGTCCTATTTAATGTGTTGTGTTAGTTGTTCATCGGTCATGAGCCCATATTATAAGGCTTCTTTACGTTTATGTCAAGACTTTGGATAAAAAAGATATCTAGCCACGTGTGGCCGCACGACGGACAAAATCTGTTCCATCTGTTCCAAGTTGTTCCAGATTTTGAACTTATACAATGCTACAAAAGGAGGGGGGTGGAGGGTAAGTAAGTTCTTGTTTTTATTAATATTTATTAGTAGTAGTAGTAGATGTTCAATCTGTTCCATGAAAAATGAGGTATACAAATGATTTGATGATTTTTTGTGTGGGGGTTGACGCATCGCGGTGCAGACTTCCCCGACTTGGTTTTTACCCCCCTCCCCCTGCCCTACCTCGAAAAACGTGGAACATTGGAACAGATTTACACTATTCCTTTGCAAAACAATGACTTACCGATTTTGAACTTGGAACAAAACTTGGAACAAGTGTGGAACAACGTGGAACAGACCATCATTTTATGACGTTATAAAACGATGCGGGACTTTGTGGGTTCAATTCACTTGGAGGTGAAGTCTTATTTAGTGGAACCCCTCTCGCTTAATGGCTTAACTAGCCATGCCTCTCCCCGCGCAGCCACGCACACGCGACACGCGCGCACAAACAAGGAACTGGTTTCTTATGCGAAACGCAGGCACAAAAAAACCCCGGCAACCTTGCGGCTACCGGGGCGCGTCGTTTAAGCAAAGTTGAATTCAAGTTGCTTTGCTTCGTGGTCGAGTCTGTAGAGCACTTTGAATTTGACGTCGTTGCGGGTCAGTACATCCATCCAAAAGAGCAGTTGCTGGAATGACAACTCTTTGACAACTTCACCATCGATGGTGGATTCAGACTGAACTATGTAGACAACATTCTTTCCGATTGGCATAAGAACCTCTTAAATGAAGAGACCCGGTAACCTTGCGGCTACCGGGTCGAGTGGGTTACATCTTGTCGATTGCCTCGTTGATCATCCGTTTCAACTCGGCCTTGTTGGGTGCGGCAGTTGGGTCGCCCTTGCCTTGTGCGACCTTGTTGCGTTTAACCAACGTCTCGGCCGCTGCGTTTACCGTCTCTAGCATTGTCTTATTCTCGCCGCGCGTCCGGCCTTTGATACCGGCCTTCAAGTCGTTCACGGCCTTCATCAGACTCTTCATGCGATTCGAGCGGTACTTACTCTCGTCGAGACGCGCCGCCCTGACTAACTCATAACGCGCATTGTCTTTGGTTTTCAGTTGGCCAAAGTCATAGGCCGACAATCCGCAAGCGTAATCGATAGTGAGGGCGAACAGGCCGTCAGCATCCTGTACCTGTTTCGGATTCTTAATCGGTGTGTACTCGCTGCCCTTGTGAGTGTAATAGCGCGTACCGTATAACTCCGCCTTGCGGCCTGTCATACCCCTCTCTAACTTGGCCTTACTCTCATCGGAGAATTCACCCGATGGATTGCGTCGGAGTAATTCCGCTGCGAGCACATCCAGAGTGTCGCCCTGCGATGCGGCAGAGTAACCGATTGAATCAAGATCGGCTGATTCAAGATTTTTGAAGTCTACTGCTTTCATCTGTGTAGTCCTATGTTGAATGCGCCGCGCGGTATTGCGTGGCGTGGAATTGTTATATATCAGGTGAATCTATAAGTAAAGTTTCATCTATAAATGAAACGCTACATAGCCTGACCCCACCCGCCCGCCGCCCCCCGCTGTGCAGTTGGGACTCCGCCGCGCCCCCCATACCCCTGAATACACACAAACAATGCCCACTTTTTCCACACTTGGCTGACCCCACCCCCCTTCATATAGAAAACCCCCCCGTCATCAATTTGGTACCATGCCATTCTCTTTTATATATTTTGTTGTACTATCCACGCACATGGATGCACAGCCGCTAGTCCCGGACATCGAAGACAACATCCCGCTTCCCGCTCATGCTCGGGAAGCCCTACCTGAGTTGTCTGCGCCCGAAGAGATCGAGATGCGGGCAAGGACAATTAAGTTGATCTCGGATCTCACGCTGACTCCGCTTGAGCCAACGGAAGCAGATGCCGATGCTGCCAAGGAATTGGCACGCGAGATGGTCGAGAACCCGCAGGCGAAGCCCGACTTCAGTATCTATCCGAACGAAGTGATTGCTTTGTATGCCGGTATCGCTGCCCGATACAACCACATGATCGTCAAAGAGCTATCTGACCTGAAGCTCTACGTGGTTAATAAGTTGTTTGAATCAGTGGAACAGGCCGATGACCTCAAAACTCGGGTCACAGCCCTCAAAGCATTAGGCGAAGTCGAGGGAATTGATGCGTTTAAGAAGCGCAGCGAGGTCACGCACATCATTAAGCCCATCGAAGAGGTGGAGCGAGAGCTAATGAGCGTGCTGGAGGGGATTGAGTACAAGGTTTTGGACAGCGGGGACGAGAAGAAAGCCCTGCCAAACCTAGAATAAACATAAAAAACCGTGCAACTGACCCAAGAAAACCTCGCCAAACTGCGTCAAGCCTTGCCGACTCTGCCGGATAAGGAGAAACGGCGCGTTGCCGACCTCCTGAAGCAGTATCAGAACCAAATTACGCAGAAACTAGGCAAGGATTCGTTCCTAGATTTCATTCATCACGTGTATCCGGGGTACAAAGTAGGCCCACATCACCGGAAATTGGCAAAAATCTTCGAAGACATAGCCGAAGGCAAGAAGAAGAGAGTGATCGTTAACATTGCCCCGCGACATGGTAAGTCTGAGATGATTTCTTACCTTGCTCCGGCGTGGTTTCTAGGCAAATTTCCGCAGAAGAAGGTCATCATGGCCTCACACACCGCAGATCTTGCGGTAAATTTTGGTCGTCGGGTGCGTAACTTAGTGGGAGCAGAGAATTACCGTGACATCTTCCCCAACGTCTCTCTCCAAGCTGACTCTAAAAGTGCTTCTCGCTGGGGTACGAACTTTAATGGTGAGTATTTTGCTATTGGTGTTGGCGGTGCCTTGGCTGGTCGGGGTGCTGATCTATTCATTATTGATGATCCTCATTCTGAACAAGAGGCCAAGCAAGGAAGGGCTGATGTATTTGAGCCTGCTTGGGAATGGTTCCAATCGGGCCCCGTCCAACGACTGATGCCGGGCGGCGCGATCATCGTGGTGATGACGCGATGGTCGAAGATGGATCTGACGGGGAAGATCGTCGATCACATGACCCGCGAAGAGGGTGCAGATCAGTGGGAAGTAGTCGAGTTTCCCGCCATCCTCAACGAGAAACCGCTTTGGCCTGAGTTCTGGGATATCGACGAGTTGCTGGCTAAAAAGGCCAGTATGGATGTGCGGTATTGGCAAGCCCAGTACATGCAGCAGCCGACCTCGGAAGAAGGTGCACTCCTCAAGCGGGAGTGGTGGCAGGTATGGGAGGGAGATAATCCGCCCCCGTGCGAGCACATCATCATGAGCCTCGACGCAGCCCAAGAGAAATCAAACCGGTCGGACTTCAACGCCCTCACAACGTGGGGTGTTTTCTTTAATGAAGAGACAAAAAACTACAACATAATCCTGCTCAACTCCATCAAGCAGCGACTTGAATTCCCTGAGTTAAAGGCGATGGTGCTGGAGGAGTACAAGGAGTGGAACCCGGACACGTTCATCGTGGAGAAGAAGTCCAACGGTGCGGCGCTGTATCAGGAGTTCCGCCGGATGGGTGTGCCCATCAGTGAGTTCACGCCGGGTAAGGGTCAGGACAAGATCAGCCGGGTCAATGCGGTGTCAGACTTGTTTTCTTCAGGTATAGTCTGGTGTACTGACCATAGGTGGGCCAGAGAAGTAGTCGAGGAGTGTAACGACTTCCCGAGCGGTACACACGACGACTTGGTGGACTCTACTACTCTCGCCCTCCTGCGCTTCAGGCAGGGTGGGTTTATTCGACTTCCGTCAGACGAGCCGGAACCAACAAAGTGGTTCAAGAGCCATCGGCGCGAAGGCTACTACTAGGAGAGTTTAGATGGCCGTCGATAAAAGTTTGATGGAAGCTCCGCAAGGCATTGCTGGCATGGCGATGGACATGGAGCCGATTGAGATTGAGATCGTTGACCCTGAAGAGGTCAGGATTGGCGTAGATGGGATGGTCATTGAGATGGCCAAGGCAGAACCCCGCGCTGAAGACTTCGATGCCAACCTTGCAGACTTTATTGACGAGCAGGAACTTCAGATTCTTGCCTCCGAGTTGATTGGAGATTACGAGCAAGACCTCTCCTCCCGCAAAGACTGGCTCGATACCTACGTCAAAGGTTTGAAGATTCTGGGTATCCGATACGAGGATCGGACAGAGCCGTGGCCGGGTGCGTGTGGTGTGTTCCACCCGCTTCTTATGGAGAGTGCGGTCAAGTTCCAGTCCGAGACGATCATGGAGACCTTCCCTGCGATGGGGCCGGTCAAGACCAAGATCATCGGCAAGGAGACGGCAGAGAAGAAAGACTCGGCCATTCGTGTCGCGGATGACATGAACTATAAGTTGACCGAGGAGATGAAGGAGTATCGGCCAGAACACGAACGCCTCCTCCTGTCCCTAGCCCTCGCGGGTAACTCCTTTAAGAAGGTGTACTACGACCCGTCGCTTGGTCGTCAGACTGCGGTCTATATCCCGGCTGAAGATATCGTGGTGCCATACGGCGCTGCCAACATTGAGTCAGCCGAGCGTGTTACGCACCGGATGCGTAAGACTAAGAATGAGGTGAAGAAGCTTCAGTACGCAGGCTTCTATAAGGATGTGGATCTGGGTGATCCGATCCGTGTCATGGACGAGGTTGAGAAGCAGAAGGCTGAAGATCAAGGCTTCAGCGCGAGCATGGACGAGCGGTTCCAGTTGCTTGAGATGCACGTGAGTTTGGATCTCAAGGACTACCCGGACGTTGATGACGACAATAGTGAGACTGGGATTGCGTTGCCGTACGTGGTGACGATTGAGAAGGGTACGGGGACGATCTTAGCAATCCGAAGGAATTGGAGGGAAGATGACAAGCTCAAGCAAAAGCGACAGCATTTCGTCCACTACGGATATATACCCGGATTTGGATTTTACTACTTCGGCCTTATTCACCTCATCGGGGGACATAGTAAGGCTGCAACGTCCCTCCTTCGACAACTTATCGATGCAGGAACTCTCTCAAATCTCCCCGGAGGACTTAAGTCTAGAGGACTACGAATTAAGGGAGACGATACTCCGATTGCACCGGGAGAGTGGCGAGATGTAGACGTACCCTCGGGTGCGATCAAAGACAATATCCTCCCGCTTCCGTACAAAGAACCTTCGCAGACTTTGGCTACCCTTATGGATCGGGTGGTCGAGGAAGGACGCCGCTTCGCTGCGGTGTCGGATCTGAAGGTATCGGATATGTCTTCGCAGGCTCCGGTGGGCACTACGCTCGCTATCTTGGAGCGCGTGTTGAAGGTGATGTCGGCTGTTCAGGCTCGCATTCACTACACGATGAAGCAGGAGTTCAAGCTCCTCGCTGCGATTATTCGTGACTACACCCCGGATGAGTATTCGTACGAACCAGAAGTCGGCGGTCGCAAGGCCAAGAAGTCTGACTACGATAACGTCGATATCCTCCCGGTCAGTGATCCGAATGCGGCAACGATGTCGCAGAAGGTGGTGCAGTATCAAGCAGTGCTTCAACTGTCGCAGTCTGCTCCACAAATTTACGATCTACCCTATTTGCATCGTCAGATGATTGAGACGCTTGGCATACGAAACGCCAACAAGATCGTCCCGTCGCCTGATGATCAGAAGCCCGTAGACCCCGTGACGGAAAATATGAACATCATGAACGGCAAACCCGTGAAGGCGTTCTATTACCAAGACCACGAGGCGCATCTACAGGTTCACATGATGGCTATGCAGGATCCAAAGATCATGCAGATTGTGGGTCAAAACCCGCAGGCTCAGGCAATCATGGCCGCTGGCGCTGCTCACATCATGGAGCACGTTGCCTTTCAATACCGCAAGGAAATCGAGAAACAGTTGGGAGCAAATCTCCCGCCGATGCCCGATGCGGAGAAGGACGAGAACTTCCTGCCAGAAGCAGCCGAGGTTCAGATCTCTCAACTTGCCGCAGCAGCCGCTGCCAAACTGCTACAGAAGGATCAGGCCGAGGCTCAAGCACAGCAGGCCCAGCAACAGGCTCAAGATCCTGTCGTCCAGATGCAGCAGATGGAGCTTCAACTCCGACAGCAGGAGTTGCAGATCGAGTCTCAAAAATTGCAGCTTAACGCTCAAATCCAGCAGCAGAAGTTGCAACTTGATGCTCAGGTCAAGATGGCTGATCAGCAGCGCAAGGAGAAGGAGTTGCAGATTGATGCGGCTCTTAAGGCTGACGAGATCGAACTCCGTCAGGCCGAGATCTCAAATCGTCAACAAATTGAAGCAGCCAGAATGGGCGCTGATATCCAGAAGCACAAGGCATCCCTCGCCGCCAAACAGCAGGCAGATGGAGTCCGCATGGGTATCGACATCGCCAAGGCCAAAGAATCCGCTGATCTTCAGCGCAACCGCCCCCAAAAGGGCAAGAAGGAGTAAATGAGTTATACGACACCTCTTGAGTACCTCAAATCAAAACTTGAGGACGAGCGTTCCAACATCGTGTCTTTTCTGTCTCAGGGCACGCTGAAGGACATCGAGGAGTACCGAAGATTGTGCGGGATCATCCAAGGTCTTGATGCCGCCAAAGTTCATATTAATGACCTTGAAAAACGGATGGAGACAGGCGATGAGTAACATTGATATTGAGAAGACACAGGAGGAAGCGAAGAAGGCTTCCTTGCTCCCAGCGCCGAGAGGGTATCGGTTGCTGTGCGCGGTTCCTCATGTAGAAGAGGAATTTGAAGGCGGAATCGTCAAGGCCGAAGACACCAAGCGAACGGAGGAACTGACTACGGTTGTTCTCTTCGTCGTGAAGATGGGTGACATGGCCTACAACGATAAGGATCGGTTTCCTACCGGCCCTTGGTGCAAAGAGGGGGATTTCGTCCTCACTCGCCCGTACGCGGGCACCCGTGTGGTCATTCATGGCCGCGAGTTCCGACTTATCAACGACGACAGTGTGGAAGCGGTGGTCGATGACCCCCGTGGTATCCGCCGCGCATAAGGAGTGATTTATGGCTAATGAAGAATTTAAATTCCCAGACGAGGTAGAGGCTGAAGCCAAAGCCACGCCGGGAGCCGATGATTTCAGCATTGAGGTCATCGATGACATGCCTCCAGAGGATCGGGCACACGCTAAGCCGATGCCGAAGGAGATCGTTGAGAATCTGGAAAAGGACGAACTTGACCAGTATTCAGACGATGTAAAGGAACGCTTCAAGCAGATGAAGAAGGTTTGGAACGACGAGCGTCGGGCCAAGGAATCTGCTGCTCGTGAGCGTGAGGAAGCCCTCAAGTTTGCTCAAGCCCAAATGGAGGAGAACAAGCGTCTCAAACAGCGCCTTGGCGTTGGTGAGCGTGTCTTCATCCAAGAGGTAACTAAGGCGGCTAACACCGAGTTGGCAGTCGCTAAAGATAAACTTAAGCAAGCTTATGATTCGGGTGATTCGGAGAGTATTGCCTCGGCACAGGAGGCTATGACCGATGCCAAGCTGCGTTTGAAGCAGTACGAAAATTTCCGACCCTCTTTACAAGACGAAGATTCGCGTGTACAAGAAAACCAACAGGTAACGACACCACAAGCGCCTGCTCCAGCTATCGACCCAAAAGCCGATGCTTGGAAACGGAATAACACTTGGTTCGGTGTGGACGAGGAGATGACCGCCCTCGCGCTCGGCCTTCATGAAAAATTGGTCAGGTCTGGAATCGATCCGCGTAGTGACGACTACTACCAACAGATCGATGCGACGATGAAGAGGCGGTTTCCGGAGGCGTTCGAAGACGCTGAAGAGGAAGCCAAACCTCAGAAGGAAGTGGCCAAAACCGCTCCCAAGCCCAAGCCGTCCACAAACGTGGCTCCTGTGACGCGGGGAACCGCGCCTCGTCAGATTCGTTTGACAGCTACGCAAGTTGCTCTGGCTAAGAAACTTGGCTTGAGTAATGAACAGTATGCACGGGAACTTATGAAACTGGAGAACGACAATGGCTGAGAATCGTCTGCAACGAGAAGTTGAGAATAGAGACGCCGCGCAGCGGAAAGCATCGTGGGCACCGCCCCAAACGCTCCCCGAACCGGAGCCGCAGGAAGGTTGGGTGTTCCGATGGATTCGGACAAGTATTATGGGTCAGGCTGATCCCACTAATACATCTGCAAAATTTCGTGAAGGTTGGGAGCCAGTCAAAGCTGCCGAACAACCTAAGCTAATGTTGCAAGCCGATCCCAATGGACGTTTTAAAGACAACATTGAGATTGGTGGGTTGTTGCTCTGTAAGGCTCCGGCTGAACTGATGAAGCAGCGTGATGATTATTACGCGAAGCAGGCGCAGTCTCAGATCCAGTCTGTAGACAACAACTTTATGAGGCTGAACGATGAGCGTATGCCACTCTTTAACGAGAGGAAGACATCGGTCTCGTTCGGCAAGGGTAAATAATTTCTTTATTGGAGTAACAAATGGCTTATCCTTCCGTTGACAAGCCTTATGGCTTGAAGCCGATCAACTTGATCGGTGGGCAGGTGTTTGCCGGTTCGACCCGTCAGCGTCGTATCGCTTCCAGTGCGGATAGCATTGGTTTCGGCGACCCGTTGGAGTTCGCATCGGACGGCACCGTTAAAGTAACGACTGCCACGACGACGGCCCCGACCGCTGGCTTTGCCGGTGTGTTTTTGGGCTGCACGTTCGTGTCCTCTGTGACGGGTCAGCCGACCTACTCGCAGCAGTGGACTTCGGGTACCTCGGTCAAGGCCAACACGTACATTGTTGCGTATGTGGCTGATGATCCGGACACCCTGTTCAAGGCTGTGGGCGTGACGGCTTCGCTCGTTGTGTCCACCACGGGTGGCTTCACGTATTCGAACGTTGGCAACAACGTGGCTCTCGTAGCCAATACGCTGAACACCACGAGTGGTGATTCGCAGCAGGGTCTGTTGGTCTCGTCGGCCAGCACCACGCTGTCTCTGCCGATCCGCATCGTTGATGTTGTTGAAGACACGGCCTTCGTGTCGAGCGGCACCGTCTATTACCCGGAAGTCATCGTTAAGTTCAATGCAGCTTACGTGAACTCTGGTGTGATCGAGGGTGGTCACTCTTACAACAACCCGACTGGCGTTTAATAGGGAGTTCTAAGACATGGCTATTTCACGCGCACAATTACTTAAGGAACTCCTTCCGGGCTTGAACGCCCTGTTCGGCCTTGAGTACAAGACCTATGGCGAAGAGCACAAAGAGATCTACGAAACTGAGACCTCTGAGCGTTCCTTCGAAGAAGAGACCAAGCTTTCTGGTTTCAGCGCCGCTCCGGTAAAGGCCGAAGGTGCTGCGATTGCGTATGACAACGCGCAGGAAGCATGGACTGCTCGCTACAACCACGAGACGATTGCTCTCGGCTTCTCCATCACGGAAGAAGCGGTTGAAGACAACCTGTACGACTCGCTCAGCAAGCGTTATACGAAGGCTCTTGCTCGCGCTATGGCGTACACGAAGCAAGTCAAGGCGGCTTCTGTTCTGAACAATGGCTTCTCGTCCAGCTACGCTGGTGGCGACGGTCAGGCTCTGTTCAGCGCGAACCATCCGCTTGTCTCGGGCGGTGTCAACAGCAACCGTCTGACGGCCTCGGATCTCAACGAAACCTCGTTGGAAGCTGCGGTTATTCAGATCGCTGGTTGGACGGACGAGCGCGGTCTCTTGATCGCGGCGAAGCCCAATAAGCTCATCGTTCCCCCGGCCTTGATGTTCGTTGCCAAGCGTCTTCTCGACACGGAACTCCGTGTTGCGACCGCCGATAACGACATCAACGCTCTGAAGGCGATGGGTTCGATTCCGGGCGGCTACACCGTCAACCACTTCCTGACCGACACGAATGCGTGGTTCCTGACCACGGACGTTCCGAACGGCATGAAGCACTTCGTTCGTACCCCGCTGGCTAACAGCATGGACGGCGATTTCGACACCGGCAACGTCCGGTACAAGAGCCGCGAGCGTTATAGCTTCGGCTGGTCGGATCCGCTCGGCATGTTCGGTTCGCCGGGTTCGACCTAATAGGTTGATGACCTAGAGAGATTGGGGGGTTACAAGTAGCAATGCTTGTAGCCCCTCTTTTTTAGTGATATACAGTCGTTCATCGGGATTAACAGGTTTATCAGACAGACCCGACTGACGACATGCAGACTGATAAACCTACTCGCATGTGAGGATTTGAAATGGCACGTACAACTTTTAGCGGCCCGGTTGCTTCCGACAATGGTTTCATTGGCGTTATTGCTTCCGATTCTGCCGTTGTTACTAACCTTCTTTGCACGACCCTGACGATTGGCAGCACCAAGCTGACCACGGGTTCGGTATCGGGCACGGTATCGGTTCAGGCCGGTCGCATCCCGGTTCTCATCGGCAGCACGACGCTCTACATCGGTCTGTACGCCAGTCTGGTTCCGTAAGATTTCGTGGGGGGCGTAAGCCCCCTTCATCCATTACAGGAGAACCAGAATGCAAACAGATGTCTTAGCTAGTAAGGTCGCCACAAATGCTGGCGACCTGCTGGATCAAAATAGCCTCGTTATTGGCCGCTCTCGCGTGAAGGCGATTTATGTTGTTCCGGATACGGGTGCTGGCACGGTCACGTTTCGTGATGGTGGAGTCAGTGGCCCGGTAAAAATTCAGATCAACACGTTGGCCTCTTCCACCACTCCTGACTACATCCTGATGCCGGGTGAAGGATTGCTCTTCCAAACGAGCATCTACATCGTCCCGTCAGCCGTAGTCTCGACGATGGTCATTTATGGCTAAGTCTCCCGCTTGGCAGCGTAAGGAAGGTAAGAACCCCGCTGGCGGCTTAAATGCTAAAGGCAGGGCTTCCTACAACCGGGCTAACCCCGGCAAGCCGGGACTCAAGGCTCCGCAGCCTGAAGGCGGCTCTCGTAAGAAATCCTTCTGTGCCCGGATGTCTGGGATGAAGAAGAAACTCACGAGCGCCAAGACTGCCAATGACCCCAACTCCCGTATCAACAAGTCTCTTAGAGCATGGAAGTGCTGATATGGAGATGGTTGTCTGGAACATGGTTCTTACGGGAATCGTGGCCATTTTGGGTTTTGTTGTGAAAGAGAAGTTTGAAGAACTCAAGCGTCTCGGCATCCTTCTCAACAGAACTCGGGAAGAAGTTGCTAGGGATCACGTGACCCGTGCGGAAGTACGGGCTGATGCACAAATGCTGCTTGACCGGCTTGATCGGTTGGAGCAAAAGATTGACAGGTTGGTGAATCATGCCAAGTAAGTCAGGCAAACAGCACCGACTAATGGCCTTGGTCGCTAACGATCCGAAAGCAGCCAAGCGATTGGGTATCCCACAAAAAGTGGGCAAAGAGTACGTCAAGGCCGACAAAGGCCGCAAATTTAAGAGGAAATAATCATGGGCATGTCACCGAAAGCGATGAATATGGCGAAAGCGCGTATGGCCGACCGTGCTGGCCGCGCAATGATGGCTCCGCAGCCCCAGATGGGCATGAAGAAGGGCGGTAAGGCCGAGTCAAAAGCAATGGCCAAGAAAGAGATCTCCTTCATGAAGAAGAAGGGCGCTCCGAAGTCCATGATCAAGCACGAGAAGGCCGAGTACGGCATGAAGAAGGGCGGTATGGCCGGTGGTTCCTTCCGTAAGGCCGCTGACGGTATCGCCTCTAAGGGCAAGACCAAGGTCAAGATGGTTCGTATGAACTACGGCGGTAAGTGCTGATGAAGTACAAAATGGGCGGACATATCAAAAAACCCCCTGAACCTGTTAGACCGCTTTCAAAAGGTCCGCAAGGTCGGCGGCGTTATCCCGGTCAGAACGAGGCTGATAAAAAGCGTCGTGAGGCAATGCAGGCTGTCGAGGACAGTGATATGTCCACCAAGATGCAGGAAGCTTACGAGCGTTTTGGCCGTAGTTCCGAGTCTGACTCGCCGGGCTATAAGAAGGGCGGTAAGGTCAAGAAGATGGCCGGTGGCGGCTCCGCTTCCAAACGTGCTGATGGCTGCGCTGTTCGCGGCAAAACACGAGGTAAGATGGTATGAAAGGTTTTGGTAGCCGTGGCTTCGGCACAAAGAAGCGCATGCGTAAGTTTGAAGAAGGCGGTGCGACTGATTACGCCGAGTCCGGCAGTGCCGGTGGCACAAACATCAGTTTTGGCGAAGCCTTTCGCGCTGCTCGCAAACAGGGCCTGAAGACTTTCACATGGCGTGGCAAGGAATACTCAACAGACACCAAGGAAGATAAGGCTAAAAAGGCCGAGAAGTCCTTGACCGAAGTTGAAGTGACTAGCAAGCGTCCTGACTTCTCTAAGATTTACGAGATGGACAAGGTGACGGATAAGGCTGGCGCTGGTAGTCGCGGTGTCCCCCGTCGCGGCGGCGCTCGTGATCCTGAAGCGTCTAAGAAGGTTGAAGCCAAGATTGATGAGAAGATTGGCGCGTCAATCCGTGGTTCGACCAGCAGCATGAAGAATACGGATAGCGTTTATGAGCGTCTTGCTCGCGGCTCAAATGAGTCTGAGCGTAAGGCCAAGCGCGTTCGTGAAGCCCGTGAAGCGATGAGTTATCGCAAGGGCGGCTCAGTCGGCTCCGCTTCTAAGCGTGCTGACGGTATCGCACAGCGCGGTAAGACTCGTGGGAAGATGTGCTAATGATGCCCTCTCGCGGAATGGGTGCAATTAGTCCGAAGAAGATCCCCCGTGCTAAACGCCGGGGGGACTCTAAGCCTGTAGAAGGCACGGGTAAGCCCATCCGCACCTTTAAGAAAGGCGGCGAGTCGAAGGTCAATCAGGCTGGCAACTACACCAAGCCGGGTATGCGTAAGAAGTTGTTTGAGTCCATCAAGGCTTCGGCAACGCAGGGCACCGGTGCAGGGCAGTGGTCAGCGCGTAAGGCGCAGTTGTTAGCCAAGCGGTACAAGGAGAAGGGCGGTGGATACCGGGACTGACATCGAACTTTTCAAAGCGCAGGTTCAGGCTGAACTAAATCGGCTTGAGGCCAAGGCGTCTGCTAAGACTGTTGCTGGTAAGGCTATCGGCAAAGACGGTCTGAAGTACATTACAGCCATCGTCGTGATTGGCGTCGTCTCTAGCCTCTTCTTGGATAACGACAAGATCGCTGCCGTGATGGGGCTGCTTGGCGCGTCTCTGACCGCTTTGATCTCGATGCTGAACGGCATTGCAGGCACGGTTGAGAAGGAAGAGAAGCCCGAGTACGCGGTCATCAAGGAACTTATCGCCAAGTTGGATCGGCTGGATCGCAAGGAAATGCCCATGAGGGTCGATGTCGAGGGCGACCATGTGACCGTCACCAAGGGTGATGATGTGGTTAGGGCAAGCAAGTGAACATGCAGAAGATTGTAGATATGTTGTTTCCGGTTCTTCTGGCCGCCGTTGGCTGGCTATTGGCCGAGATTGCATCATTCAACAATCGGCTGATTGCTATCGAGTCGAAGATTCCGATCCTCATTACCGAAGACGGCGTTCCGACCGACAGCCCGTTGAGCGCCTCCAAGCGGCAAGAACTTAAAGACGAGATCATGGAAGACATCCATGACTTGCAAGTGCGGGTCAAGTTGATGGAAGAGCGCAACAAATGAAGTCCCCGCAGCAGTCCTTGAAGGCTTGGGGCGACCAGAAGTGGAGAACGAAGAGTGGTAAACGATCTTCTGACACGGGCGAAAGGTATCTTCCAGAGGCTGCGATTAAAGCTCTCAGCCCTGCTGAGTACGCCCGAACCACTGCCGCCAAGCGACGAGGCAAAGCCCAAGGCAAGCAGTTCGTCGCGCAGCCCAAGGGTATATCGCAAAAAACCCGTGCGTATCGTCAAAGGGGCAAAGGGTAAGTAAATGGCCTACAAGACTACAGCAACGACGGACTTCAACCTTGATCTCAACACGATCATCGAAGAGGCTTTTGAGCGTTGTGGTGCTGAGTTGCGGACGGGTTACGACTTCCGTACCGCCAAGCGCAGTCTTGGTCTATTGCTCATGGACTGGGCAAACCGTGGTATTAACCTCTGGACGTTGGAGACCGGTACCCAAACTTTGACGTACAACGTCGGTACGTATGACCTGCCGGTAGATACGGTTGACCTGCTTGACCATGTGATCCGCACCGGGTCTGGCACGAACCAGCAGGACATCAACATCTCGCGTATCTCATCTAGCACGTACGTGTCGATCCCGAACAAGAATGCGACGGGTCGCCCGATTCAGATCTGGATCAATCGTCGTACGGGTGCAACGGATGCGGCTGGTACGATTATCTACCCGCAATATACGGTGTGGCCGAAGCCCGATAACAGCACGACTTGGACGCTGTTCTACACTCGCCTTGTCCGTATGACTGATCCCGGCACGGGCGTGAATGGTCAGGACATTCCGTTTCGCTTCTTGCCCTGCATGGTGGCGGGTTTGGCCTATATGCTGTCTATGAAAATCCCAAACGCTGATGCCCGTACACAAATGCTGAAAGCCCAGTACGACGAGGCTTGGGACTTGGCGGCTGGCGAGGATCGAGAAAAAGCGGCAGTGCGGTTCGTACCACGTGAGAGTTTCTTGGGTGGTTACTAATGCCGAACAGGTTTGCAAGTGGCAAGCACGCGATTGCGATGTGCGACCGGTGTGGGTTTCAGTACAAACTCCGCCAGTTAAAGTCGCTAGTGATCAAGACCAAGAACGTGAATATCTTGGTCTGTCCGGAGTGCTGGGAGCCAGATCAGCCCCAGTTGTCGCTTGGTCTTTACCCGGTGGACGACCCGCAGGCGTTGCGGAATCCAAGGCCGGACACGAGCTACTTTGCGGTGGGCAATGACGGCGCGAATGGCAGTCGTCAGATACAATGGGGCTGGGCACCCGTAGGCGGGGCCAGAGCAGATGATGCAGGATTAACTCCTAACGACTTAGCGCCGTTTGGAGAAGTTGGAACGGTTACGGTCGTTACGACCTAGGAGACTGAAATGGCTATGACTTTAAAAGAACACGCCAAACTTCCGGCGAATAAGGCCCACGGTAAGAACGCCAAGGGCTTTCGTGCTGGTGGCAAGACCAACAGCGAAATGAAGAAGTACGGTCGCGGTATGGCGAAGGTGATGAACCAACGCAGCCCGATGCGCGGCTCTTCTGGCCCGAGGTAATTGCCATGAAAGAACTGAATCCCGGCAAAATTAGGCCGAACACGGACTCCACGGGGCGTAATGGCTACCCGGAGAAGGATGTGAACAAGGGCGTCACCCACATGGAAATGAAGGGTGCTGGTGCTGCCACGAAGGGTAAGAAGTTCGTGTCGCAGATCAACCTTGAGAACAACGCCAAGTACAGGGCGGGCTGGTCGCCGTGAACTACTCTCAGCTTACTACGCTGATTCAGGACTATTGTGAGTCCACGGAGCAGAGCTTCGTGGCGAATATTCCTACGTTTGTGCAGTTGGCTGAAGAGCGGATTTACAACACGGTTCAACTTCCGGCCATTCGTAAGAACGTGACGGGTAGCACGAGCAACGGGAACCAATATCTCTCGTTGCCATCAGACTGGCTCTCGACGTTCTCAATGGCCGTGATTGACCCCACGACTCAGGATTACGAGTACCTGCTCAATAAGGATGTGAACTACATCCGTGCGGCGTACCCGCCTCCGACCAGCACCGGCAAGCCTGCTTACTACGCCATCTTCGATGACACGACGATGTTGCTGGGGCCGACTCCGGATGCGGCGTATACGATTGAACTGCACTATTACTACTACCCAACTTCCATCGTGAACTCGGGTACTTCTTGGCTCGGCACCAACTTTGAGACGGTGCTGCTGTACGGTTCGCTTCGTGAAGCCTATACCTACTTGAAAGGCTCCGAAGACATGATGAACTACTACGAGCAAAAGTATCAGGAGTCGCTGGGTCAACTGAAGCGCCTTGGCGATGGCTTGGATCGTCAGGATGCGTACCGTTCTGGTCAAGTTAGGGTTCCGGTGACTTAATGTTTAACGCAGGAACAGAAATCGGTAATGTGTTTGTCCAAACGACAGACCATCGTGAACATACGGTAGAAGAGATTGCGGAGCGTGCGGTTAATCGTGCGATTCGCGTGGACTCACAAGAAGGTTTGAAGCAGGTACTAATTAAGTATCTGCAAGAGGCGCAAGACTCGGCCTTGAAGACTGCGCGACGTACGTTGATTGAACAAGGTTTTGACGACGCGGCAGCGCGTTTAGGAGACTGAAATGGCGATTACTCAGGCAATGGCTACGTCGTTTAAGGTTGAGATCCTTGACGGCATTCATAACTTTGGTACCGGCGTGATCCGCGCTTCGACGGCTGCGGATGTGTTCAAGCTGGCCCTGTTTACTTCTTCGGCTACGTTGAGCGCCACGACTACGGCGTACTCTTCGGCTGACGAGGTTTCTTCGTCTGGCACGAACTACCCGGCTGGTGGTTTGACGCTGACGATCTCGCAGGTGCCGACTTCGAGCAGCACGACGGCCTTTATCGACTTTGATGATCTGACGTTCCCGAGCGCCACGATTACGGCCAACGGTGCGCTGATCTACAACGCGACTCAGGGTAACAAGGCGGTTGCGGTGTTGGCGTTTGGTAGTGACAAGACCTCGACGGCAGGTAACTTCACTATCCAATTCCCGGCTGCGGCTGCTTCGACTGCTATTCTGCGTATCGCTTAATCGGAGGGTAACATGGCCCTCGTACTTGCGGATCGCGTCCTAGAGACGACGACCACTGCTGGTAGTGGCACGATTACCTTAGCTGGTGCAGAGCCGGGGTATCAGTCGTTTTCGGCTGTTGGTAACGGCAACCAGACCTACTACACCATTGCTAACGGTGCTGAGTGGGAAGTGGGCATCGGCACCTATACGGCTTCGGGGACAACGCTCTCCCGAGATACGGTGCTGTCTTCTAGCGCAAGCGGCGCAAAGGTTACGCTCTCCGCAGGTACTAAGAACGTCTTCGTTACCTACCCGTCTGAAAAGTCAGTCAACTTCAACGTATCGGGCGACATCACGGCTGCTACAGGCAGGATCATCAATCTTGGTGCGCCTAGCCTGAATTCGGATGCGGCTACGAAAGAATACGTCGATAACATGACGACGGCTGCGCTGCACGTTCACGAGGCAGTTGTCCTTGCGACTCCAGCAAGTTCGGGACGTAACGATACTTACAACAACGGCACAGCGGGTGTTAGCGCAACTCTGACAGCGACAGCCAATGGCACCCTGACGATTGACAGCACGGTTGCTCAGGCGGCTCAGCGCGTTTTGATTAAGGACTGCGACGATCAGGCCGAGAACGGGATTTACGTAGTTACAACGGTGGGCGACGGTTCTACCGCTTATGTAATGACCCGCGCATCTGATGCTGATACGTACGGTGAGCAGGGCGCTGAATCGCTTGACGAGGGTAGCTACTTCTTCGTCACGGGTGGTACGTCGTTAAAGGGCGCTGCTTTTGTCTGCAACACTGCGGGCACGATTACGTTCGGTACGACGCCGATTACGTTTGGCGAGTTCAGTCAGGCACAAGTCTACTCAGCCGGTAATGGCATCAGTCTTACCGCTACGACTATTTCACTCGCTTCGCCTGTTGTTGTTTCTAATGGCGGCACAGGGCTGACTACAACACCGACCAACGGCCAACTGCTGATCGGTAACGGCACGGGCTACACACTCTCGACCCTTACGGCAGGATCAGGTGTCTCCATCACGAACAGTGCTGGCAGCATCACGCTCTCTGCGACGGGCGCGGGCGGTACGGTCACGGCTGTTACAGCGACTGGGCCTTTGGCTTCGTCAGGCGGCACGACTCCTGATATCAGCATTGCCAATACGACTGGTACGGGTAGTGTTGTTCTAGATCAAGGCGCGACCATCTCCAGTGCCACGATCACGGCTGCACTCAGTGCGTCCATCACGACGATCACGGGTACGTCGGCTAACATTACCACCGTCTCCGGCACCACGGCACGGTTCAGCAGCGCGGCTATCACTCAACTGAGCGGCACCTCGGCGGGTATTACAACTGTCTCGGGAACAACGACTACGTTCTCAAGCGGCACGATCACTCAGTTCGGCGCGACCTCTGCGACGATTGCCAGCGTCTCTGGTACGAACGCTACCTATTCCAACGGTAACTTCACGAGTGCGACAGTCTCAACGATCTCCGGCACGACGGCTACTTATACGTCTGCCACGGTCACGAATCTGAATGTGACCAGCGTTACGCTGAGCAATCTCAGTATTGCCTCGGCTAACATCACGACTCTCACCGGTACGACGTTTGGTACAACTGGTGCTACTCAGTTGCGTGGCGCATCTGCGACCATCAATAATGTTTATGTTCCTAATGCACTTTCAGTTTCTGCGACTGGGGCTAGATGGGATTCTAACGGCGATATTTATTCGTATCGTTCTGGTGGTACAACCGGTGTCATTTTCTTAAGTAGTAGCGCCACTCGTTATCTGTATTGGGACGGCACCACATATTCTATGCCCGGTGGTCAACTTGACGTAAACGGGCAACGTGTTCTCAATGCGGGTAACTATAATACTTACGCTGTACCTGCTAAGACATCATCAGATTGGAGCAATGCTCCGTCTGTAATCAGTAACGTAGTTGGCTTGATGGCGTGGAAGAACTACGGTAATAGCCACGTTATCTTTGATGCTTCAGCAAGTACGAGTCCTGCTGGTGGGGCGGTAAATAATACCAATTCAAGCTCTCCTTGGATTGCTTCGTATCCTACTTTGATGGGCTGGAATGGCGCAGGTACATACGGCGTTCGAGTTGATTCCTGCCGAGTAGCCGATAACGGCCTTCCAATCGTTAACGTAACCTCGTCCACAAGTATTGCTGCGACGGCTGGTAATCATTACATTTTGCGTGGCGGCGCTACGACGGTAACTTTGCCTGCATCGCCTGCTGCGGGCGCTCTAGTGTGGGTCACGGTATCCAACGGTCGCTCTGATAACGTCATTGCTCGTAACGGACAGAACATCCAAGGTTTGGCAGAAAACATGACGTTGGATGCGGCATACGCCGCAGTTCAGCTTCGCTTCTCCGATGCCACGATGGGTTGGGTATTCTGTTAAGCCATGTTCGGCTTTACCCCATTTGCCGCCGCGCCATTTGCAGATCTTGGTAGCGGCGATGTAAACGTACAGGTTACTGGGGTAGAAGCCACCGGACAGCTTGGTGATGTCCTTATCATCGCTCAGGCCGACGTATTTCCGGCAGGTGTATCTGCTACGGCGGAACTGGGTAATGTCACTATCCAGATCGTCTTCATCATCGAAGTCACGGGCCTTGAAGCTACAGGTTTCGTTGGTGATGCTCGTGCTGCGGCATCGGCTAATGCTCCGGTTACAGGCGTTTCGGCTTCTGGTGCAGTTGGCGATGTCACTGTCGTTGCCGAGTCGGTTGTATTCCCATCAGGGGTTGTCGGCACGGGTGAGACCGGCGATGTGTTCGTTACCGGTATTGCTATTTTCTCCGTTACCGGCGTTGAAGGCACGGCGGAACTTGGCACGGTCACGGTCAGTATCCCCAAGGATGTCCCAGTCACGGGGGTGTCAGCCACAGGTGCGGTCGGTACTGTCTCTGTTACTGGCTCGGCTGTCGTGTTCCCGACCGGCGTTACCGGAACCGGCGCTATTGGTCAAGTCCTTGTTTGGGGTAAGATTGTCCCAGTTCCGACCGGGCCTTGGACTCCTGTGGATGATTCGCAGGCGGGTACATGGACACCGATTGACGATACACAAACGCCTAATTGGATAGATATAGCGGCGTGAGGTTTTAAATGGCTAGTACATACTCAACCAATCTTGGCATCGAACTGATCGGAACAGGTGATCAGGCCGGTGCATGGGGTAACACCACCAACACGAACCTCGGCACGCTCATTGAGCAGGCCATCTCGGGGTACGTCACGCAGGCAGTCTCTACCGGAACAGATACGGTAATCACGATCCCAAGTGGTGCTACGGGTGTCGCCCGTAATATGTATATAGAGTTGACGGGCACGGGTGGTACGAACACCAACCTGATTGTCCCTGCCAACAAGAAGCTCTACTTCATCTATAACAACACCTCGTCTGGTCAGGTCACGGTCAAAGTGGCAGGACAAACCGGCGTGTCTGTGCCGAATGGCGTGAAGACGATTTTGGTGTCGAACGGTACGGACATTGTTGATGCGACTTCTTACATCAATGGAGTTAGCGCCAACATCACAGTGCTAACTTCAAGCTCTGCCACGATCACGAATCTTCGTGCGACCAGTCTTGTTGTTTCCAATGCTCTGGGCATTGCTCAAGGCGGTACGGGTAGTAGCCTCACCCCGTCTAACGGACAACTTCTGGTTGGTAATGGTACGGGATTTACGCTCAACACTCTGAACGGTGGCCCCGGTGTCGGCATCACGAACGCGGCTGGCTCTATCACCATCACGGCCACGGGCACGGGCTTTATCGGCTCGGTCAACGCGACTTCACCGCTTCAGTCAGTAGGCACGCAGTCAATTACGATCAGTCTTGCTAGTGCTGTACCGATTTCGTTGGGCGGTACAGGACAAACTTCAGCCCCTGCGAACGGTCGTTTACTGATTGGTAACGGCACAAGCTTTGTGCTGTCCAACCTGACGGCAGGTACCGGCGTTTCTATTACCAACGGTGCTGGGTCTATCACTATTTCAGCAACGGGTTCTACCGGCGATATCACGTTTACCAGCGCAACTATTGCGTCTGTAAATACCAATCAGAATATCAATCTGATGGCTAACGGGACTGGTGCGGTAAACGTCAACACCACTGCTCCTTATCTTGCTGGCAGTTATGCCATGAATGTTTTCGCCAGTACATCTGGAAAAATTTACGGCATGTTGGTCAAGAGCATTCAGCAACCTAGAGAGTGTGTTTCTTTTTGGAACGAAGCGAGTACAGGTGATAATCTTTTTGCTGTTTTCTTCACAGAAAGTACTTTTGACGTAAGAGGAAGTATTACCTATAACAGAGGCGCTGGTCAGGTTGCATACAACACGACCTCTGATCGTCGCGCAAAAACAATTTACGGGCCTGTTACTAATAGCGGCCAGATTGTTGATGAACTGAAGGTTTATACCGGGAAAATGAACTGGGGCACGACTCAGTACCCAATGATGATTGCCGATGAAGCGCAGCAAGTGACGCCGTACTGCGTTACAGGTCAGCCTAATGCTGTTGACGATAAAGGAAAGCCGATTTATCAACAGATGGACTACAGTGCTTTGGTTCCGCTGTTGATTGCAGAAGTTCAGTCACTACGCGCACGTGTTGCAGAACTAGAGGCGAAAAACTGATATGAGTTTGTTCACTCAATTTACTAACACTACTACGGGCGGTCGATACACGCTGATATCTAGCTCGCGTACGTTCACTATTCCGCAGTCGGGTACATATCGTTTATATGTGTGCGGTGCTGGCGGAAGTGGTGGATCGCTCGGACCTTCTTGGGGTCTTCCTGCCGCTGCTCTTGGCGGTGGAGCCGGGGGTCTCGCCATCAAAACCGCTTACTTCAATGCAGGCACTAACCTTGTTATGACGATTGGCGCTGGTGGCACTGGCGCTGTAGGTTTTGTTGCAAACGGTACTGGTGGTGGAGCAACTAACGTAGCTGGTGGTGGAATTAACGTCACAGCAAACGGTGGCGGCGCTGGCGGTATTGTAGGTGGTAGTACTGGAACGTGGAACGGCGGCGGTGGCGGCACTGCGGGCGGTGGCGATTTTAATTTTACTGGCGGCGCTGGCGGAGTAGTGCAAATTAACGGCGGCGGTGGACAAGCCGCTTCAGGAGGCGGTGCGGTTGCATGGAACGGTATTGGCTACGCTGGTGGAACCGCGATTACATCTAACTGGTTTGTAGGTGCTGGCGGTGCTGGCGTTGGCGGATCAGGTGGTACAGCTACTGGAAATAATGACCAATGCGCTTCTGGTGGTGGCGGAGCCTTTGGCCCCGGCCCTGCGGTTACAGACAATCGGTTTGGTTCAGCCAACAACTCTCGCGGAGCGGGATTAAACGGTTTCACCAACAATACTCTCTACTTTTCACAAGATCTTTTAAATCCCGCTGGGTGGGGCGGCGCACAAGGTGGCGGTGCCGCAGACTGGGGCGGTGGAGGTGGTGGTACATCAGCGGGTGGTACTGGCCCTACTATGATGGGTCTTGGCGGCAGTGGCGGTGCTGCTGAGAACTCGATCAGTGGGCTTGTTGTTTATGGCGGCGGTTCTGGTGGCGGTTCTAACGGTACTAGTAGAGGCGGTAACGGATTCGTAATTATCGCTTGGAGTTAATTGTGATTTATCAAATTTTAAACGACGTTGGCGAAGTCATTAACAGAATTGTTGCTGACGAGGCTTTTGTAGAAGCTGCTTACCCCGGTCGGTACAGGCTGGAAGGTCCCGAGTCTTTGATTGTTGATCCAGCCATTATTACGAAAATTGCCATGATTACTCGGTTCCTTGATGCTGAGTATACGGGCATCCTGTCTGCTGCAAAGACTGACGTTGAAGTGCAAGGCTGGCTAGACCGTTTTTACGCTGCTGGAGCGATTGACCTTGGCGATACCCGAACTATTGACGGTATCAACATGATGGTTAGCAAAGGATTACTTGTTCCTGCTCGCGCAACAGAAATTTTGACAGCCCCGGTTCGTCAGGATGAGAAGCCGCAATGATTGACGGAATGGACAAGTGCACCACCCCAAGCATCGCGCAAGTGTTGGCGCAGAAATATCCTGCGCTCAAGTATGAAGTTGGTGATGACTTCATTGGGATATACGACGGTCTGTTCAGTAAAGAATACTGCGACCGTTGGATCAAGCATTTTGAAACCGCAGACGCTAATGGGTTTGGCTATAACCGATTACAAGGACTTCAACGTGATGGTCATATAAATGCTGACCAGTCAATAGACTATGCAAACGCGGCGTTCTATCATGACCACAGTATGAAACTTGAATGCGGCGAGTTTAACGTCGCGTTTTGGGAAGCTTGTTATGCGTTATACGCTGAAAAGTTTTCGATACTGAAGACAGCAGACCAACACAAAATTTACGAAGTCAAAATACAGCGTACTCGTCCGAAAGAGGGGTACCACATTTGGCACTGTGAAGATACGACGCGGCTAAAACGTAATCGCCTGCTGACTTTTATTGTCTATTTGAACGATATTGAAGATGGCGGTGAGACCGAGTTCCTGTACTTGAGTAAGCGCGTAAAACCGGTTACTGGCCGTGTTGTGCTTTGGCCTGCTGGATATACCCACACACATCGTGGCAATCCTCCGCTGAAAGATACCAAATACATCATCACTGGCTGGGTGGAGTTCTAATCATGATGACCCTAGTCTCGACGTTCCTTTCATTCCTCGCAGGCGGCTTGCCCAAAATCTTGTCGATCTTTCAAGACCGGCAGGATAAGAAGCACGAACTTGCACTTGTCGCTGCCCAGAAGGAGCGTGAGTTGGCTTTGGCTGAGCGAGGCTTCTTGGCACAGGCAAAAGTTGAAGAGATTAAGCTGGAGCAGATCCAGACTCAGACCGCTGCCGAAGAACGTCAGGCTCTCTATCAGCACGACATCGAGATCGGTAAAGGTGCGTCTCAATGGATGATCAATCTTCGCGCTTCGGTGCGTCCGGTCGTGACATACATCTTCGTGCTGGAACTCGTGGCGCTGAATGTCGCCGGGGTTTGGTATGCGTACACCACCGGCATCCCGTTTGCGATTGCCATGGAGAATGTCTTCTCGGACGACGAGATGTTGATTCTGAGTTCAATCATCGCGTTTTGGTTCGGGACGC
>Ga0315906_10000669_pt1 | contig 53432 bp, 59 predicted proteins | sample LakEriMetagenome_4_FD_203526 | JGI IMG/M metagenome (GOLD analysis project Ga0315906, IMG submission 203526) | Freshwater fungal communities from buoy surface, Lake Erie, Ohio, United States - Buoy 2 MA122 | ecosystem: Environmental > Aquatic > Freshwater > Lake > Lake biofilm | place: USA...
AAAAGGGTGCCAGGCACCATTTCCGCCAAGGCCGCGCGGAGCAGGGGCAGCTGCAGATGCCACGCGGAGAGCTGCTCGGGGGCGAGCGTGTAGCCCTTGGGGGCGGCGAGCGGCGCGTAGGCCTCCTCGTCGCTCGCGGCGAGAAACTCGCTTACCGGCGCGGCGTAGAAGGCGGCATTGGTGCGTGGGCCTGGCATGGGCGACGAGCCTACCAAAGCGAGGGGACAACCCTGGTCCAGTGCGGGGTTGACGAAGTACGGTACGCATGTACACTCTTTGCGTGTGCTGCCCGAAGGACCGATCGCATGCCCCGCAAAATCCGCGAACTCGTCAAGGATCTCTTGGACGCTGGATTCGAGCAGCGGCCGGGGAAGGGAAGCCATCGCAACTACAGTCACCCGGCGGCTGCCACCTTGGTTACGATATCGGGTAGAGATGGCGACGACGCACGGCTGTATCACGAGAAAGCGGTTCGAAGAGCCCTCGACGAGGTGAGCCAATGGCGAAAGGCGACCGATACGTGAAGGTGGTCGAGTGGTCGGACGAAGACAACTGCTTTATCGGTAGTTGTCCGGAGTTGTTCTATGGCGGGTGCCATGGCGACGATGCGACGAAGGTCTTCATCGAACTCTGCCAGATCGTCGAAGAGTGGGTCGAAACGTTGGAGGCGGACGGCAAGCCCTTGCCACAGCCGCTTTCTCTGGTGGAACTCGGAGCCGTTCTGCAGCGAAGCGCGTGAGGGCTAAATGATTGGGAAAAGGGGACGCAGCTCTTTTCCAGGGACTCGGTCGGAGGCAAAGAGCCATCCGAGGAAAAGAGCTGCGTCCCCTTTTCCAGACCAAGGGCCGCGCGGAGCATGGGCAGCTGCAGGTGCCACGCGGAGAGCTGCTCGGGGGCGAGCGTGTAGCCCTTGGGGGCGGCGTCAGGCGCGCCTATGCCGCGGAATCCTGGGCGACAGGCTTGACGCGGAAATGTACGGGCGTATACTTTACGCCGGCGGCAGGAAAACCGGTTACGCTCAGAGCATGGCCATGAGCAAGCTTCAGGAAATCGAGAAAGCCATCGAACTATTGCCGCTCGCGGACCAGCTGCGGCTGTATTGCGACATCCCACACCTGATCGGCCGCGATCGGGAAGACCTGGAGTGGCAACGGCTGGCCATCGAGGAGTTTTTCAAGGACGATTCGCCCGATGACGCCGTCTATGACAGCATCTAGGGTCGGCGATGTTGTGGCCGTGGAGTTTCCCTTCACGGACATGCAGGGCCGCAAGCGTCGGCCTGGAGTTGTGCTGGCGGGCGACGCCAGCGACCTCTTGTTGGCTCGGATCACGACTCATGAGCCGCGGGATTCCTTCGACGTGCAACTCGACGATTGGACGATCGCCGGTCTTCCGAAACTATCGACTGTGCGGCTGATGAAGCTGGCATCCCTTGACGTTCGGCTCATCCATCACACGATCGGTACGGTTTCGGCAGGCGATCGTACGAAACTCGCCCAAGCGATCGAGCGAATGGGGCTTCAGATTGCGCAAGCCATGCGCCAGTGATTGCGTTCTGATACTCAACGGCAGGCTGGCTGAATTGCTTGGAGGGCTGGCCGATCGCCAAGCTCCCCAAGAAGACCAAGGCGCGCCGAAAGAAGACGGGCTGATTTGCGGCAAGTCGCCGGGCTATTTTCGTGTTTTCCGCAAATAGCCCGGCGGCTATAATTGCAAAAAGCGATGCAAGACGTGCGGAGCACAGTGACGTGGCAAAGACATTCCGGGAACTCGTCGCCCGAACGGGCAACGCCAAGACCAAGCGGATCGCCGCGCGGCGTACGCAGGAACTCCTAGCGGAGATGGTGCTGAGCGAGATCCGCGAGGCCATCGGCAAGACGCAGACTCAGATGGCCCGCGCGGCGGGTATGAAGCAGCCGAGCTGGGCCAAGCTCGAAGGGCAGTCCGACATGCTGATCTCGACGCTGCGCAAGGTGATGAAGGCGATGGGCGGCGAGCTCGAGCTGACGGTGCGATTCCCCCAGGGCCGCGTCCGCTTGAAGCAGTTCGCGTTCGAGACCACAGCCACGAAATGACCATGCTGCCCATCGATCCACAAGCTTTTCTCAACCTCGTCCCTGCCGTGCGGCAATCGCCGGGGCATTCGATGCAGTGCACGTATGACGAGCCCGCGGACGTGATCTATATGAATTTCGAACCGGGCGTAGAGGCGACCGACAGCGAACTCGGGCCCGACGACATCATCGTGCGTTACCGGGGCGAAGAGATCATCGGGCTGACGATCCTGCACGCCAGCAGGCGGAGCCGCGTCAACGGAAAATAGGGCGTTCGCGTGAAGCAGCCCAACGCCGCACAGCCGGCTGAGGTTGAGCCACTGGAACTCATCGACACGGATGTGATTGACTTTGTGCCGGCGGCGGAAAAACCGCCTACCCTCAGGCTACGCCCATGACCAGGCTTCAAGAAATCATCGACGCCGCGCGGACGCTCAGCCCGGCTGAACGTCTGCAGCTTGTTGACGCCGTGTGGGATGACGAGCACGCCGAGAACTGGCCCGCCCTCAGCCCCGAATGGCTCGCTGAAGTTCAGCGGCGGTCGGCGGAGTTCGACGCGGGTCGCATGAAGGCCTCCCCGTGGGAGAATGTGCAGGCCCGTGTCCGGCGAAAGGCCGGACTCGATGGCTAAGCTTCGTACCCAATTCGCTGTGATTTCCACATGAATGAATCGGATTCCTCAGACTCCGCCCGCGATGCACTTCTCGCTAAGGTGCTGGCCCTGCCGCCGGCCGACCGCGAGTTCATTGCCGAGCGAATCGACGAGACGCTCGACAAAGAGACGGAGTTCTCACAAGGCGTCTTCGCGACACCAGAACTCGCCCAGGCTTGGGCGGACGAGGTGGAGCGGCGAATCAACATGATCGACAAGGGCTTGGTCAAGCCGCTGCCTGCCGATATCGCCTTGGGAGACGCACGTGAGCACCTCGACCGCCACAGGGCCGGACGGGCGTCGTCGTGAGCCAGACCGACTCCGAACTCGCGATGGGCGCGGTGCTCACGTGGCTCGACAGCGGGCAGGCCGCGGGCGGCTACAACGCCGGAATCCAGGTCGGAAGGCTTGACGCAAAATGTACGGACGTATATGCTTCTGAACGCTGACTTACGTCATTCCAGAGGTAGCCCGATGAGCCATCGCCTATCACCCGAGAACGAACAGTTCCTCGACCGCGCCGTGTCCGCGGGTACCTTTCACGACCGTGAAGCGGCAATCGACGAAGCAGTTAACTTGCTCCGTCGTCGGGAGAAACTCATTCAGGACGTGAACCACGGTATCGAGCAGATCAATCGCGGTGAAACCGTGCCTTTCGATCTCACCGAGATGAAAGCCGCCCTCCAGCGCCGTCTCCAGGCCGGATAATGGGAGGCTGGGGATGTCGCGATTGGAGCTATCGCTCGACGCGCAGCACGACTTGGTTGAGATCGCAGCCCACATCACAAGTCAAAGCGGGAGCCAGAAGCGAGGCGAAGCCTTTCTGAGCGGGGTGTTTGCGACCTGCGAGACGTTGGCATCCCAGCCTGCGATGGGCGAACTGCGAACCGAGTTTGTAACTGGTGTGTATCGGAGCTTCTCGGTCGGGAGTTACGTCATCTATTTCCTGCCAACGCCAGACGGCATCGTGGTCGCCCGTGTGCTCCATGGATCGCGAGACCATTACTCGATTCTGTGAGCGCAGTCCGTGTAGAGCGAAGTAGCTTTACATGTTTGCCGAGCGGATCGGCTGCACCGCCGAGAGCGCGTCGCGGCCGCTCAGATCCGCGGGCGGTTGATCAGCCGCAGGCCCGCGATCAGGACGATCGCGCCGACCGTGGCCGTCACGAGGCTGCCGATGAGGCCCGTCGCGGCAAGCCCGAGCAGGCCGAACAAAAACCCACCCAGGATCGCGCCGATCACGCCCATGATCAGATCGGTGACGAGGCCCGAGCCGCCCCCCTTCATGATCTGGCTTGCGAGCCACCCGGCCGCCACACCGATCAAGAGAAACCACACGATGTCCATGATGAGCGCCTTCGAAAACGAGCGTGGGGAACGAGCGTGACTTCCACCATCCTACCCTCGGGCCCACACGGCAAACCATGACGGACCGGCAGGCTCCCCGGGGCTACACTCATCGTTCATGGAGACTTTTCGCCTACTCCTCTTCACGACGCTCTGGACCGCGATCTGGGCGGCGCCGCTGCCGAAGCTCTCCCGCCACGTGGAGCTCGTGGCCGGGCTGATCCCGTTTGCGGCCTTCGGGCTGCGGGCGTTCGGGGCCTGCTTCGTCGGCGTGCCCGCCGACGATCCCGTGCGGATGGCGGTGGCGCCGCTCGTCGACTGGATCAACGGCGCGTCGGGCGCGGTGCCGTTTCAGTGGGTGCTCGACGTCACCGTGGCCATCGGGCTCGTGTGGTTCGCGTCGATCGCAAACATCCCGCGCCGGTGGCGGCTGGCCACGATCTGGGTCATGCCTGCCGTGGCTTTCGCCAGCCTCGCGCTCGGGCGGCACTAGACAGGTTCGCAGTCGGAACCCAGCACGTGCCCGATCGCCTTGATAACGTCGCGAAATCGCGCGGGATCGAGCATGCCGCGCGGGCCGCGATCTAGATCAAGCTTCGACAGTTCGACCGAGAGAATGTTTTCGCACTGTGCCACGCAGTCAGTCACAAAACCGTACTCACCGGCAAAAAACGGCACACAGTTGGGCAAGAGGTGCCGCTGCTGAAACCGCGCCGACGTACAGACGACAACAACGGCATACCGACCGCGATTCAACGCGGGCCGCGATACGACTATCACGGGATGCGGGCCCGCGTCTTCAAAGTCGGCTGTGTAGATAGCCCCCGGCTCGATCATGCATCGTCTTCCATCCGGCCTGCCGCGTTACGCCGCCCGATGGCATGAATCGTACGGAATTGCCGTTCCTCCTCCAGCAGTCCCTGCACGGATTCAAAGTCGGCCTCAGACACGAGGACGTATACCTCGTTGGTTCGCGGATCAACGACACGCGGCCGATCGGCGTCGCGGACGTCGACCGCGGGAAACTGCTGTGGAATGAGCGGGATAGGACTCATACTTCAATAATACCGCGTTCCACACAGGCTTGCCACGCGCTAATTACTCCGTCACGCTGTCGCGGCGACGAGGGCTGCGTCCACGCGGCGCATCTCGTTTTTCGTGAACCGCGGTGCCACGAGCCGCATCACGGCCGCCTTGTCGGCTGGAAACGACGGGCCCTCTGCCTGGATCGCCTCGTACGCGGCCACGACCCGCCCGCGGAAGTCGAGCTCCGCACGCACAGCCGCGATGCATTCCTCGAGATGCGGCCGGAAGGCATCGATATCCTCGGGCGGATACTCCTCGAGCAAGAGCGACCGCACGGTCTCGAAGGAAAGCTCATCCACCGTCTCGAGCGCGTTCCAGCAGGTGGCGAGCACGGCCTGCTTGTTGATGCCGGTCGCCCAATGGATCTCCTCGATGCTCTCGGGCTTGCACTTCCAGAGGCTCACCAGGCCCGACGGCTCCGTCACGTACCACACGGCCCCCTCTGTGCCGGAGAGCTGCTCGTCCGAGATTCGCACGTTGCGGGCCTCGAGATCCGCGCGGAGTTTTTGGAAGCGGACCACCGGGTCCTCCTCGGCCCGCAGTTCAGCCACGAGCGGCGCCACCGGCACGCCCCCCAGATCGAGCGCGAAGGGGGCGACGAGCCGGGCCGTCGCCGGATCGACGCCAAAGAGCACGGCCAGGGCGAGCGGCTCGTCGTAGGCGATGAGATGCGGGTTGCGGCCGCCGTAGAGCTCGAAGGAGATCGAACAGCCATCGCGGTCCGGAAGGGCCGCGGCCTCCGGATGCCGCGCGAGCAGCTCCCGCCACATGTCGAGAAAGCCGCCGAAGCCGCCATTGCGGAGCACCGGATGCAGCCTGAGCTTGAACGTCGTTCGCACGATTCCGGCGGCGTCGCGGTAGCGGTAGGCCAGCACGTTCGTGCCGTCGAGCTTCTCGTAGACATGCGCCCGGGCGATCGGCGGAAACCGAAACCTTCCGTCGCGGTCGAACGGATACCGCAGCTTCGGCGTGGCATGAATCAGCTGCGGGCAGGGCGCTTCACCCACGCGGGTGATCACGACCGCGCCGTAGCGGTGATCCGTCTTCTGGCAGAGAAAGCCCTCGAGCGGCAGGCCGTCGTGAAAGGGGTCGGCCACCGCGAATGGCTGCAGCAGCCCCGGCTGCACGCCGAGCATCTCCGCGGCCTGGTCGATCGTCATAATTGCCTCAGGCTTGGCGGGATCGGGCCTCACCGCCGCCAGGAGAGACCCGAGCCGCCGGCGTGCAGGCACTCGTGAGTTTCTGACCGGAATGTACCCCCGAGTAGGAACACGCACATTTGTGTTTTCCCGCTGGAAAATGCGGGTTCTCAGAGGAAGGCGACGCAGAATCCGACGCAGTCGGGACTTCGCAGGGAGCCGCATGGGGCCGCACGCTGGTGCCGGATGGCATGCCGCAAAACGAATGCGACCTGCTCTTCTGTGAAATGCTGATTTTTCATCCGGGAAAAACCACCCTTTCTAGCGATGAAAAGGTCGAAAAAAGTAACATCTCGGTTGGATCAAGAAATGAGAAGAACGCCTATGAAGACCAAACTCATGCAGATGCTCATCTCGGTCGCCCTCGCCGCCGTGCTCGTGCACGCTGGGTCGGCCTCCGCGCAGGTCGCCCGCTTCGAGGCCCTGAGCAATCTTCCGTTCGCGGAAAACCGGCCCACTGTGGAGACCGCACAGACCCTGCGCGACGAGCTGGTGTTCCAGCGGGCGACGCAGACGTATCTCTGGGCCCTGCCGTTGATCAACACACTCGGGATGAAGGTCGGCTCAGAAAAGGTCTTCGGCGCCGGTTACAACGTCCTGCCGGTCTGGAAGAAACGCCTTGACGCGAAGACCCTTATAACGACCCCCAACTCCGATGTTATCTATGCCATGGGCTACGTCGACCTCGGCAAGGATGGCCCGCTGGTGTTCGAGGCTCCGCCCAACCTGCAGGGCATCCTGCTTGATGCCTGGCAGCGGCCCATTCCGGTGGATGGCGGCAGGTTCTTTGGGGACGTCGGCCTGCCGGGCCCTGACGGCGGCAAGGGCGGGAAGTTTCTGCTGCTGCCGCCCGGCTATGAAGAAGCGGTGCCGGACGATTGTTTCGTCTACCGTTCACCGACCAACAATGTTTTCGTTTTCCTGCGCGCGTTCTATCAGGATCCAAAAAATCTGCCACCGGCCATCGCGCTCATCGAACAGTCCAAAATCTATCCGCTCAACGGCCGGGAAACCGCCAGGCCGATGCAGTTTCCCGATGCCTCCGGTGTGCGGGTCAACATGCTGCCGATCAGCGACGGCACAGCCTTCGACCAACTCAAGAAACTGGTGGAGAGCGAGGGCGAAAATCTCGCCGACTCCGATGGTCTCGGCATGCTGGCATCGATCGGCATCGCCAAGGGGCGGCCCTTCGAGCCCGACGCCAAGACACGGGCGATCCTCGATCATGCCGCGCGGACGGCCTACAAGATGAGCCGCGTCATCGGCTTTGAGGAAGTGATTGCCGGCCGTTCTCTGCGGATCTATCCCGATCGCCGGTGGATCAACCCCATGGCCGATGCGACCCCCGAGAATCTCGGGGGGCCTTTCGACCTCGGTTGGCGAAGGGTGGCGGGCGGCTATCTCGATCTCGACGCCCGGATCTGGTTTTTCACCAACTACTATTCGGTCAGTCCGGGCATGCTGTCGCAGACGCCCGGCCGGGGCGCCAAATACATGATCTCCTTTGTCGATAGCGAGGGCGCGAACCTCTCGGGCGGCAGCAGGTACCGCCTCCATTTGCCGCCTGACATTCCGGCTGCCAATTTCTGGTCGGTGACGCTCTACGATGCCGAAAACGGCTCGGGACTCGCCAACGGCCAGCCGTTCCCGTCGCTCGGTTCGCGCGACACGCCGGCGCAGAACACCGACGGCAGCACGGACATCTATCTGGGCCCGAAGACGCCCGCAGGCAAGGAGGGCAACTGGCTCGCGACGGTGCCCGGGAAGGGGTATTTCGCCGTTCTCAGGCTCTACGGCCCGACCGCAGCCGCCATCGACAAGATCTGGAAACCCGGCGACATCGAGAAGGCGCCGTGACCGTGCGACGCCGGTTTTCAGATAATCCCGCCGGGAGACGTGTATGACCACGCCGAGAACAGGCACCCTCAGAGCGATCATCCTCACCACCCTGATCGGCTTCTCCCTGACGGTACCCGCAGCACACGCGCAACTCCTGCCCACCACGGGCAGCGTTGCATCGCGGCTCGGCCCGCTCGAACTAAAGAACGGCTACCCCACCGATGCCACCGTCGCCAAGATCTTCGACGACATCGATTACCAGAGGGCGTGCCAGGCCTACCTCTGGGCCCTGCCGCTCATGGCGATGCAGCAATGGCAGAGCGAGCACCTCGCCAGGTTCGGCGCCGGAAAGCTCGACTACGTCGACTACCTGACCTTCCAGGACAAGCTAGGACTACTCACGGCCAATGCCACGACGCCGTACATCATGGCGTTCCCCAACCTGCAGGAAACTGGTCCGCTGGTGTTCGAGGTTCCCGCCGGCCCCACGGCAGGCGGCTTCACTGATTTCTGGCAGCGTCCGATCACGGATTCGGGCCAAACCGGCCCCGACAAGGGCGCGGGCGGCCGGTATCTGATCCTCGGCCCCGACGACCCGGAGATGAAGCCGGAAGGGTATTACGTCTTCCGTTCGCCCACGGTGAACGTCTGGTCTGCCCACCGTGCGCTCGACCCCGATCCAGCCAAAGCCAAGCGGCTCATCGATGGGTTGAAGATCTATCCCTACAGCCAGCGTGAAAACCCAGCCCCAACCCGTCACGTCTCGCCGGCGGGTCGCCCGTGGAGCGGCGAACAACCGCGCGGCCTCGCCTACTGGGAAGGCCTGTCGAAGATCATCCAGGAAGAACCCGTCCACGAGCGTGACCGGATGATGATGGGGATGCTCCAGCCCTTGGGAATCGAAAAGGGCAAGCCCTTCACCCCGACTGAGCAGCAGCAGCGGATCCTCATCGACGCCGCGCAGACGGGGGAGGTGATGGCCCGGGCTATCGCCTACCGAAAGCGGTTCGACGGCGCGAAAGTCTGGCCGGGCAGGAACTGGGAGATCTCGCTGTTCCTTGCCGAGACGAATCAGGAAGCTCGGCATCACACGCAGTTGGATGAGCGCACGAGTTGGTTTTATGAAGCTGTCGGTGTCTCCGTGGGCATGATGGGCCGCGCCGTCGGCGTCGGGCAGGTCTACCTCGAGGCTGCGAAGGATGGCCAGGGCCACTGGCTCGATGGTGCCAAGACCTATCGCCTCACGGTTCCGAAGGACGTTCCCGTGGCACAATTCTGGTCTGTCACCGTGTACGATACCGAGACCCGCTGCTTCGTAAAGTCAGGTGCGCCGCCGGATCGCTCGTCGCGTGATCCCATCGTCACGAACGCCGACGGCTCAGTGGACCTCACGTTTGGCCCCGCGGTTCCCGCCGGGACGCCTGAGAGCAACTGGATCAAGACCCTCCCGGGCAAAGGCTGGTTCAGCTATTTCCGCCTCTATGGCCCGACCCAGACCTACTTCGACCGCTCCTGGGTGCTGCCGGACATCGAGGTGATCGAGTAGTCCGGAATGGCCGCACAAAAACTTTGCCGCCTGCCAAAAACACAAGCCGCAGAACGACGTGCGTCAACCTGCGGCCTGACGCGGTCTCTTGCGGCCCATTTGAAAAGAGCCGTAGCTCCCCGAGTAGGAACAGTTTGAATTGCTGTTTCCTCGAGGAATATCGCAAAGTCGGCTCGAAAGTGACGTAAAAAGCGACGTAGGCCCGAAGTGCGCAGGGAATGGCACCACCCGGCAGGGAGCGCGCTGGGGCTCCAGACCGCTTGCGTCATGGGTTCCCGTCCAGCACTGGCTTCCCAAGAGAAACCCCCGCCCGATGAGCCGAGGACGATGCGTTTTCGGGATCTGATGCTCGCCCCGCCCGCCGACCGACTGGGGCGAGCGGAATCTTTGCAAAGCCTCGGGATCGGTGTTACACCCGTGGGAGAAGTGTTCCGCTGGCCAAGGGGACCGTTTTTTCGCTCACATCACGTCAGGAATGCATCCATGGCGCCTCGTCTCCTCAGCTCGCTAAATGACCGTCGTTCAGGTGCCTCCACTCGGCGACGGGGGCGGCGTCGTGGCGTGGGGCCGGGATTTGAGCCGCTCGAGCCACGGGCGCTGCTGGCGACGTTCTCGGTCACCAGCCTCGCCGATGCGGGCGCAGGATCGCTGCGGTCCGCCATCTTGCAGGCCAATGCGGCACCCGGCGCGGATGAGATCGACTTCAGCGTGACGGGCACGATCTCCCTGCGGTCGGCGCTGCCCGGCATCACCGGTCCGGTGACGATCGACGGCCGTTCCGCTCCGGGCTTCGTGACCGCGCCGGTCGTGACGCTCAACGCCGCCGGCCGGCCTGGGCTTCGTTTCCTGCCCGGGAGTGACAACTCGGTGCTTTCGTCCCTCGCGGTCGTGCGGGCGGCCGGTGCCGGCGTCACGCTCGATGCCTCGGGCATCACGCTCGCTGGCAACTCCATCGGCGTCCTGGCCAATGGCACCACGGCCGCCCCGAACACCGGGGCCGGCGTGCTCGTCACGGCCCGTGGCTCGGCCAATCAGATCGGCAACTCGGCCGACGGGGGCGGCAACCTGATCAGCGGCAACGGCGGGGCGGGTGTCCGGATTCTGGGTGACGCCAACGTCGTAGCCTGGAACCTGATCGGCACCACGAGCACGGGCGGAGCGGCGCTGCCGAACGGCGGCGACGGCGTGCGGCTCGAGGCCGGGGCCACGGACAACCTGGTCGGCCACGCCGATCCGGTGACGTCGATCGACTACTTCAACACGTCCGAGATCACCACCGACACGTCCCTTCCGGTCGACGAGTGGATGGGCATCCGCGGGCTCGAGAACGGTGACTACCTGATCACGGGCACGACCACGATCAAGAACCCGAACGACCCCAGCGAGAGCGAGACGGCCGGCTTGCTCTACGTCGGCACGCTTGACGGGGGCGACGGCGAGGCCTACGCGATCACTTTTCCCGGCGCCACCGTCTCGAGCACGAGCGTCTACGGCCCCGACTATCTGGGCAACGGCGAGGTGCGGCTCGTGGGCACCTACGTGCTCACCGACGAGACTCGCTATGGCTTCGCCTTCCAGGGCAACCTCGCGACGATGGCCACCGACGTGCTCGATCCGGCCAACTACGAGACGATCTTGACCGGCTCGGAATACACCTTTGTCCACAGCACGATGGGCGGCCTCGCGGTGGGCAACGAGATCGAGAACGCCACCCCGAACCAGCGAGGCCGCGCCTTCATCTACGACTTCGAGACGGACGATCCGACAAAGAAGTTCACCCCCATCGTCTTCCCGGGCACGATCTCCAACACCGCCTACGGCATCTGGGACAACGGCGACGGGAGCTACACGATCTGCGGTGGCTTCTCGCAATTGCCGGTCAACAATGCCGCCGACCGCCTCCAGCCGATCGGCATGGCCTCGCTGGTTGACTACGACCGCGCCACCCGTACCTTCTCCAACTGGCGGGCCTACAGCTATCAGAGCCCCGACCAGGTCACCGCCGGCACCCACTTCATGGGCATCAGCAGCGTCGAGAAGGGCGTCTACACGCTCTCGGGTACCGGCTTCGTGTCAGGGGCGATCGAATCCAGCGGTCTGGCCACCGTCGTGCGTCAGACCGACGGCTCGTTCGGCGACATGACCTGGGTGGAACTCGCGCCGCCGGAGTCGGTCACCGGCGTGAGCGGCCTGCCGAGCGCCAACTCCGTGTACGGCAACGCTGTGGTCGGCATCGTGATCGGCGACAATAATAATAACATTACCCTGGCCAGCTACCAGGCCGAGGTGAACGTCGGTTTCCAGCTCTCGAACGTGATCAGCGGCAATCGCGGCAACGGCATCGGCATCTACGGAGCGAACGACAACCGGGTCGCGATGAACAACATCGGCACCTCGTTCGCCGGCACGGCCGCCGTGCCCAATCGCGGCAACGGAATCCTCGTCACGAACCGCGCAAGCGGCAACATGATCGGTGGCCAGGGGACGGGCGGGAACGCGCCCGTGTCGTACAACGGCTCGACGCCGGTCTTCGTCCGTCCGCCGCAGGGCAATCTGGTCTCGGGCAACCGCGGCAATGGCATCCTGCTCACGGGTGGCGCGACGGGCAACACGCTCAGCGGCAACTTCGTGGGCACGACGCCCTCGGGGACCGCGGCGCTCGGCAATGGGCAGGACGGCGTGGCGATCGTCGGTGCCAGCGGCAACAGCCTGATCGGCACCACGTTCCCGCAGAATCCGTTCGTGTTCTACAACGTGCTCTCCGGCAACAGCGGCAACGGCCTGCGGATCACCAACTCCAACGACACGACCGTGTGGGCCAACTTCATGGGGCTCGGGGCCAACAATGCCACGACCGTGGCGAACGGCGGCAACGGGTTGCTGGTGTCGGGCACGTCGCAGCGAACGCTCGTGGGCGGTCCGATCCCGATGGGCAACGGCATTTCGGGCAACAATCGGCACGGCATCGAGCTCCGCGATTCGGTCGGCAGTTTCACGTCGTTCAACAACTTTGCAGGCCTCTACGCCTTCGGCGGCGCCGCCCCCAACCGGCTCAATGGCATCGAGATCACGGCCACCGGCGGCAACAACGTGTTCCGCACCTGCCTCGTGGGCGGCAACTTTGGCAACGGGATCCACATCGGTGGGCGGGCGACAGGCGTGCAGATCGAAGACACCTCCGTCGGCACCAACAGTGCGATCTCGGTGGCCATCCCCAACTACGGCAGCGGCATCCTCATCGATGGCAACGCCCACGGCAACGCAATCGGCGGGTTCCAGCCCTCGGTGGAGACGAGGGTGCACCTCTCGGGCAACCTCCGCTACGGCCTGGAGATCATGGGCAAGGCCCGAAATAACCGGGTCTTCAACTCCGTCATCGGGGCCGCCCTTGGGGCCCCGAACCCGATCCCCAACGGCCTCGGGGGCATCTTCGTCGGCCCGGGCACCGCGAACACGATCATCGGTGGCGCGCAGCCCTTCATGGCCAACCGCGTGCTCACCAACAACGGCGCGGGGATCGCGATCTCCGGCTCGAGCGGCAACCAGGTGCTTGGCAACGAGATCCGGGGCAACCTGCTCGACGGCATCACGCTCGTCGGGGCCACCGGTACCACGATCGGTGCGGTGGGGTCCGGGAATGCGATCGTCTCCAACGGCCTCAACGGCATCGCCGTGGCGGGCAACTCCCGCGGCACATCGATCGTGGCCAACTCCATCGCCGACAGCGGTGTGAATGGCCTCCTGCTGAACGCCGCCACCGACCTGCTCGTGGGAGGTACGGCGACCGGCGTCGGCAACACCATCGTCACGAGCGGCGGCTACGGCCTCCTGGCCGTGGGGGCGTGCAGCCGCACGCGGGTGATCCGCAACCGGATCGCCCAGAACGCGCTCGGCAACGTGAATCTCGCGTCGGCGACGGGGATCACCTACCTGCCATGAGCGGGTCGGCCGATCCGGCGACGATCCCCCACGTGCAGTTGCTCAAGTCCGCCGCCAAGGTGACGTAAAAAGCGACGTCCGTCACAACCTGGCATAGTTTGGCAGGATGCGGCTCACGGCGTTGTCGAATCGGGCTCGTCGTGCGTCACCTGTACCCGCCTCTGGCGCCGAACTTGCCGGCGTATCTCGCCGGCAATACTTTGAACCGATGCCCACAGTGCCCCGAGCCGGTGGGTATCGTTTTCACTTTTAGTCGGACGAGGGCACCGAGCGGACCTCTTGCTGGAGAAATACGATGAGCACCATCCACCAGGAAACCGAAGCCGTGGCGACAAGAGCTTGGACTGAGGGCCGGATCATCTACCTAGAGTTGACCGACCAACGAATCATTGGTTTTCCGGCGAATCGTTTCCGGCGACTCAAGGAGGCGAGCGAAATGGAGTTGGCCGAGGTGCGACTGGAGGTCGGCGGCACGGCGCTGCGCTGGGAATCCCTCGACGAAGACATCTCGGTCGAGGGCGTGGTGGCGGGCAGGTTCCAGTTGCCGCCAACCCCCTGAACTGACCGGCCAGCGTTGCCCAGGATGCAGTTCCTGGATTTGAACCGAGGTTCGAAAGCCCGTTGCCAGCCGTTGCGGTACGGTGCCATCAGGCGGGATGGCGAAGATGCTGGCAGGTGCCGGCACATGCCTGCCGGTGCGAAGAAAGCTCCCCGAGTAGGATTCGAACCTACAACCTAGCGGTTAACAGCCGCTCGCTCTACCGTTGAGCTATCGGGGATCGTTGTATCGATCGTAGCGTATTTTTTTGCCGAAATCGATATGTGCCGGCGGGCATCCGGCGGGCGAGTGGTAGGCCTTCCATGGCCTCAGGCGTCGGCCGGGGGGCGGATTTTTTCGAGCACCACGCCGTTGCCCTTGGCGTTGTACTCGATCCGCGTCATGAAGGACCGCATCAGCATCACGCCCCGGCCGCTGGGCACGTCGAGCCGCTCCTCCAGCGTGCAGTCGGGCACGGCCGCGGGGTCGAAGCCCTCCCCCTCGTCATCGATCCGGATGCAGACCCGCTCGGCCGAAACCTCGCACGAGACGTGCACCTTCTTCGCGGGGTCGAGCTTGTTGCCGTGCACGATCGCGTTCACGATCGCTTCCTCCGCGGCGAGGTGAATCGCGAAGATGTCGGAGGGCGACCAGCTGTGGATGCCGAGCTGCTCGAGCAGGTCGTCCGTCACCATGCGGCTCACGCCCCGCTCGCTCGGCAGGTCGATCTCGCGACGCCAGGCATCGGGAGGAGCTGTCTCGGCCATGGCGTATGTCCCGATTGGCGGCGGCAGGGTTCAGGAGAAAGCCGCGATGGCTTCGGCCTCGTCGCCCCTGATATCGAAGACTTTGTTGAGCTTCGTGATCTGGAACACCTCGAGAATCTCCGGCCGGATCTGGCACAGCTTCATACGCCCCTTCGCGGCCTTCACCTTGCGGTCGAGCGTGATGAGCTTGCCGAGGGCCGCGCTCGAGAGAAACTCCACGTCGGCGAAGTTCAGGAGAATCGCCTTTCGGTTGTCGTGCTCGACGAGAGCGAACAACTCGAGCCCGAGCTCCTGGATGCCCGCCTCGTCGAGGATCTTCTTGTCAAGAAACTTCACAATCGACACGTCGCCGACCCGGGACACGTCGATCCGCCGATGCGTAGCCATTGCGCCTCCTGATTCGTCCGAGCCCGGGGACGGGCCACGGTCGAGACCTGCAAGGTAGCGGCTGCAAAACCGCTCCGCCACGCGGCCAGCCGCAGCCGGCCCAAAACCCCGGGCGGCATGTGGCAAGCGATGCGGCCCGGTGGCAAGTCAGGTACCCCAAAGAATGCTGCCAAAGTGGCAGCGTAGGAGCCGCCTGCGGAGCGACGTCCTCGTCAAAGGGAAGTTTTTCTCGGCGATTCTGCCGTTCCGGCGGCCCGTTGGTCGTCTGGCGCGCCACTTGCTTCCAGCTTGGAAACCGATCTGATGATGCGTCCGGCGGCAGATCGGTCCGCCGACCTCTCGATCGCTCGTCACCCGTCCGTATCCCCAGCCCAGGAGCTGTTTCGACCATGACCGCCACCGCCACGAAGCCCGCCAAGAAGAAGTCCACCCTCATCCCGCTCGGTGACCGCGTCGTCGTGGAGCGCGAGGAGAGCGAGCAGAAGACGGCCGGCGGCATCCTGCTGCCCGACTCCGCCAAGGACAAGCCGGCCCGCGGCGTGGTCGTGAGCGTCGGCGAAGGCAAACTGGACACGAAGGGGCATCGCCATGCCCTCCAGGTGAAGCCCGGCGACCGCGTCGTCTTCACCAGCTACGCCGGCGAGCCGTTCAAGGTCGGGGACGACGAACTGCTGCTGATGCGCGAGGACGACATCCTCGCCATCCTCGGCTGAGCCGGGGCTCCTGTTCTTTCATCGGTTTCGATTCCACACACACCGGATTTTCCCCAGAGGAGTTTTGAACCATGGCCAAGATGATGGCGTTCGATCAGGAAGCGCGTGAGGCGATGCGGCGCGGCGTGCAGAAGCTCGCCCGCGCGGTGAAGGTCACGCTCGGCCCCAAGGGCCGCAACGTGATCCTCCAGAAGAGCTTCGGCTCGCCGACGGTGACCAAGGACGGCGTAACCGTCGCCAAGGAGATCGATCTCGAAGACGTTTACGAGAACATGGGTGCGCGGATGGTCCGTGAAGTCGCCAGCAAGACGAGCGACGTGGCCGGTGACGGCACGACCACGGCCACGGTGCTCGCCGAGGCGGTGTTCAACGAGGGCCTGAAGGCGGTCGTCGCGGGCGTGAACCCCGTGCAGATGAAGCAGGGCATCGAGAAGGCCGTCGCCGAGATCACCGCCAAGCTCAAGGAGATGGCGATCCCGGTGAAGGGCAAGAAGGAGATGGCCCAGGTCGCGGCCATCGCCGCCAACAATGACGCCGAGATCGGTGAGCTGCTCGCCGAGGCCATGGATAAGGTCGGCAAGGACGGCGTGATCACGGTGGACGAGGGCAAGAGCCTGAAGACCGAGATCGAGTTCGTGGAGGGCATGCAGTTCGACCGCGGCTACCTGTCGCCCTACTTCGTGACCAATCCCACACAGATGCAGTGCGTGCTCGACGACTGCTACATCCTCGTCTACGAGAAGAAGATCTCCAGCGTCAAGGACATCGTGCCGCTGCTCGAGGCCGTCGTGAACGCCGGCAAGCCGCTCTTGATCGTGAGCGAGGAGGTCGACGGCGAGGCGCTCGCCACGCTCGTGATCAACCGGCTCCGCGGCACCTTCCAGGTGTGCGCGGTGAAGGCTCCGGGCTACGGCGACCGCCGCAAGGCCATGCTCGAGGACATCGCGATCCTCACCGGTGCCACCGCCGTGTTCGAGAACCTCGGCATGAAGCTCGAGAGCCTCGGTCTCGCCGAGCTGGGCCGGGCCAAGAAGGTGATCATCGACAAGGACAACACGACGATCATCGAAGGGGCCGGCAAATCGAGTGAGATCAAGGCCCGCATCGAGCAGATCCGGCGCGAGATCGAGAATGCCACGAGCGACTACGACCGTGAGAAGCTCGAGGAGCGGCTGGCGAAGCTCGCCGGCGGCGTGGCGAAGATCAACGTCGGCGCCGCGACCGAGAGCGAGATGAAGGAGAAGAAGGCCCGCGTCGAAGACGCGCTGCACGCCACGCGGGCAGCCGTCGAAGAAGGCATCCTGCCGGGCGGCGGCGTGGCCCTGCTGCGGGCCAGCTCGCAGGTGAAGCCGAAGGGTCTCTCCGACGACGAGACGGTCGGCTTCAACATCGTGGTGCGGGCGTCACGGGCGCCGGTCACGATGATCTCGACGAATGCCGGACAGGACGGCTCGATCGTCTGCGAAAAGGTGCTCTCCGGCAGCGGCAATTTCGGCTACAACGCCGCCACCAACGAGTACGAAGACCTCGTGAAGGCGGGCGTGATCGATCCGGCCAAGGTGACACGGACGGCGCTGCAGAACGCCACGAGCGTGTCGACGCTCTTGCTCACGAGCGATGCCCTCATCGCCGAGAAGCCGAAGGATCAGAAGGCCAAGGCCGGCGGCGCCGGCCATGGCGGCGACTACGACATGTATTGATTCAGGGCCGCGTGCGCGGCACGGAATCAATGCCGGATTCAACCGGACTCAAGGAGCGGGGCGGCCTTCGGGTCGCCCCGCTTGCTTTGGGCGTGTGAGCGAGTCGAGGGGGATGAAGCCGTCGGCGCCGGGCGGGCCGGCGGAGGGGGGCTGACACGGCGGGGCGACGAGCCGCTTCATGAGTGAGCGGGCGAGCCAGGCGGCGGCGAGCGCCGCGATCGCGATGGCGACGACGTCTTGCATGGTCACCAGCCCAGGGCGGTGCCGAGCTGATAGGTGGCGAAGGCGGCCAGCCAGGCGAGGGCCGTCATGTAACTGAACGTGATGATCGGCCAGAACCAGCTCCGGGTCTCCTTGCCGATGATCACCAGCGTGCTCGCACACTGGGCGCAGAGCGCGAAGAACACCATCAGCGACAGGGCGACCGGCACCGTGAAGACCTTGCGGTCGGTTCCGTCCCAGGTGGCGGCCTTGAGCCGTCGCACGAGGGCCGTCGCCCCTTCCTCCGCGCCGGGATCGACGTCGCCGAGGTTGTAGATCACGCCCAGCGTGCCGAGCACGACTTCACGGGCTGGGAAGCTCGCCACCGCCGCACAGCCGAGCCGCCAGTCCCAGCCGAGCGGCTTGACGACCGGCTCGATCAGCCGTCCTGCCTGCCCCAAAAAGCTCTGTCGCAGGGCTTCGCCCTGCTCCTCGGCCTCCGTCAGGTCGGCCCCGGCTGGCATGACGGGCTTCGGGTAGCTGCCGAGGGCCCAGATCACCACGCTCATCGCGAGGATGAGCGTGCCCGCGTTTTTGAGGAACGACCAGGCGGCCTCGCGCACCCGCTCTGCCACCACCACCGGCTGCGGCCACCGCCAGCCCGGCAGCTCCATCACGAATGGCTGCGGCGGGCCGCGAAAGACCGTCCGCGAGAGAACGCTCGCGACCAGGGCCGCGACGATCACGCCGACGGCGTACATGCAGACGAGCACGACGGCCGGCAGCCGCAGCCACGAGACGCCGACGGCCACGTTGGGAATGAACGCGCCGCAGAGCAGCAGATAGACCGGCAGCCGGGCCGAGCAACTCATCAGCGGCGCCACAAGAATCGTCAGCAGTCGGTCGCGGCGGTTCTCGATCGTGCGGGCGGCCATGATCCCGGGGATGGCACAGGCGAAGCTCGACAGGAGCGGGATGAACGACTTGCCGCTCAGTCCGGCCCAGACGAGCAGCCGGTCCATGAGAAACGCGGCCCGCGAGAGATAGCCGCAGCCTTCGAGGATCGCGATGAACAGGAAGAGCAGGGCGATCTGCGGCACGAACACCACCACGCCGCCGACGCCGGCGAGCACGCCATCGACGATCAGTGAGCGGATCGCCCCTTCGGGCAGCTGCGACTCGGCCCAGGCGGAAACGCCGTCCATCCCCGCGGAGATAAGATCCATCAGCGGCGCCGCCAGCTGGAAAATCGACGTGAACAGGGCCAGCATCACGGCGATGAACACGAGCGTGCCCCAGAGGCGATGCGTGAGCCAGCCGTCGATACGCTCGTCGAGCGGCCGGCGGGCCGGCGCCGAGCGTCGCACGACGCCCTCGACAACGCGGTCGATCCAGGCGTAGCGGGCGATCGCCTCGCGGGCGGCCGGTGGCCTGGCGCCATCGATGGCCGCCAGATGCTGGGATAGGTCCGGTGGTGGCGGCGGAGGCGTCTGGCCAGCGGCGACGATCTGCTCACCGAGCGATGCGATGCCTTCGCCGCTCGGTGCAACGACGCGAACGACCGGACAGCCGAGCCGGCCGGCGAGCAGGGAATCATCGATCGTGATTCCTTTCGCGACGGCGACGTCGGAAAGCGTCAGCGCAATCACCGTCGGCAGGCCGAGTTCGAGCGACTGGCTGGCCAGATAGAGGTTGCGCTCGAGGTTCGTCGCATCGACGGCGACGACGATGCAGTCGGGCGTCGGCATGTTGACCATGCGGCCGCGGAGCACATCGATGGCCACCTGCTCGTCGGGGCTCTGGGGGGTGAAGCTGTAGATGCCTGGCAGATCGATCAGGTCGATCGTCGTGCCCCGGTGCGTGAAACGCCCCACCTTCTCCTCGACCGTCACGCCAGGGTAATTGCCGATCCGCGTCGGAATGCCCGCCAGTGCCGAGAAGAGCGTGCTCTTGCCGGTGTTGGGGTTGCCGAGCAGGGCGACCGTGAGCTGCGAACGGGGGGCGGATGGTTGGGGCATGCGCGGGTGGCGAGGGAAAACAGTGACGGGGAACCAAGGTCAGCCGGCGGTCACGGTGATGCGAGCCGCCTCGGCCCGGCGGATCGACAGCCGGTAGCCGCGGAGTTCCAGTTCCAACGGATCACCCAGCAGCGCCCGGCCGACGAGTCGCACGGGGATACCGGGGGTGACCCCCATTTCCAAGAGCCGCAGGGCCACCGCGTCGTCGCCGAGCACGTCCACGACCGTGGCCGTGCCGCCCACGGCGATCGATTCCAGCGACTCGAATACACCTACGGCCATGCCTGATGCCCGCGGCGAAACGGGCTCCATGCGGTCTCGGAACACGCGGCCAACGAGGCCCCGTTGCAGGGACGCGAGACTGCGTCTCAACTGCGGTTGCAGTGTAGCAGGCAGCTGCATGCGACGATGCGCGGAATGGAATGAACATGCCCGGACTCTTCGTGACCGGTACCGACACCGACGTCGGCAAGACGGCGGTGGCCATGGCGATCGCCCGGCAACTGGTGGCCGATGGGCGGCGCGTGGGCGTCTACAAGCCGGTGGCCAGCGGCCTGACGACGGCCGTGAGCGATGCCCGCCGCCTGTGGGAGGCCGCCGGCGAGCCGCTCACGATCGAGCAGGTCTGTCCGCAGGCGTTCACCGCGCCGCTCGCGCCGCCGTGGGCCGCGCGGGCCGAGGGGCGGAGCGTGGACGAGCGGCTGTTGCGGGAGGGCATCGAGCCCTGGCGCGGTGCGAGCGACGCCGTGATCGTCGAAGGTGCCGGCGGTCTCTTTTCGCCGGCCGGCGAAAAGTCGCTCAACGTCGATCTCGCCCGTGATCTCGGGCTGCCTCTCGTCATCGTCGATGCTGCACGGCTGGGCGCGATCGGCCGCACGTTGATGGCGATGACGGCGGCCCGTGCGGAAGGTCTCCCCGTCGCCGCGGTCGTGCTTTCCCACACGCACCCGCTCGCCGGCGCCGACGACGATCCGGCGAGTGAGCGGCGGATCGCCGCCGACAACGCCCTCGAACTGGCGGCTCGGCTCGGGAGCATGCCGGTGGGTGTGCTCGCTCACGCCGCGGATCGGGTCGCCCCGGACATCGACTGGTTCACGCTGGCGCGGAGCGTCGGCCGCCGAGCGTGAGCGCGAAGGCCACCCGCCAGTTGCCGCGCGGGTCGGGCGTGACGATCCAGTGGGGCATCACGACCACCGACTGGTGGACGAGTTCGAAGCCCCCTTCCGATTGGCTCACGGTTTGGATTGGAAACGTCCAGATGCCGGCTACGCCCCCGTCGCTCGCCGGCCCGATCGAAACCGCCGCGTCGATGCCCAGCCAGTCATCCACCAGCCCGAGCCTGCTGGCGGCCGGCAGGTCGAGGCACGTGCCCAGTTCGCCGAGCGACTGACCGGAGGCGTCGTAAAAAAACCGGCCATCGGCCTGGGCCGGCATCCCGGCGAAGTTGAGTTCGACGGCGAGGTGCTGCCGGAAGTCGGCAGGCAGCCCCGAGAGGGTGTAGGCGATCTCGATCGTCGGCGAGCCCGGCCGCACGCAGAGCATTTTCGCGAGCGTGAAGGGAATGCCCCAGGCGTTACCTGCGCGGGTGAGCAGCACCTCGACGCCATCTGCGGTACGCCGAATCTCGTGTGCGTAGCTCCCTTCGGCGAAGTCACCCCGCTCACAGGCCGATCCATCGACGATCGCCGCCGCGGCCACATCGACGTCCCAGAAGTGATCGACCAGACTCTTCCGTCGGGTGCGGTCGTAGCGGACCATCCGCTCAAGCCCCTCCTGCTTGAACTTCGCCACCTGCGCGGCATCGACGATGCTTCGGGCCGCCCCCGGTCCGGCGAGCACCTGGGCGTGGTAGGCCTCGGGCCGCCGGTCGAGCGTGGCGAGCAGGTTGTGCCGCGGGCCGCGGAGGTCGAGTTCGTAGACGATGCCGCCGCGGTCCGGCGCGAGCCAGCAGTCGAGCATGTCGCTCGTCACGCGGATCTCGTCGCGGCCGTCGAAGTCGACGTCGCCCTGGGTGGCATCGAGCCGCGGGTTCGTGCGGCCCTCGGCCCGGTCGAGGGCCGCGTCGGCCGCGATCAGTTCCGTGTAGATCGCGTTGCGGAGATGTGGCAGGTAGATGCCGCCGAAGGCGCCGTGCCAGTAGGCACAGTTGCACTGGCCTCGATGCAGGGCCTGCTCGGCCTCGGCCAGACCCATCCGATCGATGCCCGGCGCGGCGCGGAGCCCGTCGAGCCGGGTGCTCACGGCCATCATCCGGGCGTACATCTCGTTCGCCTCGGGATACCGCATCCGGAAGTTCCGCCAGCTGCCGCCGCGGATGAACCGGGCCACGGTTGCGAGCCGCTCGTCGCCGGCGGCGAGCGTGCGGGCCGCCACGCAGGCGAGCTGCGCCTCCGGGGGCAGCACCCACTCCGTCATCTCCCGGTAGCTGCACTCGGGCAGCCACACCGTGCCGGCCGGCGGCGTGTCGCGGACGATCTCCGACGGCAGGCACATCTCGATCCAGTCGCGGTTGGCCTCGAGCATTTCGAAGAATCGCGTGAGCCAGCCTTCGCTGAAGCAGGTGCGGTGGGTGTCGGGCCAGACGCCGAACTTCTCGCCGTCGTCGCCAAACACGGCTAGGGCGCCATGGCGGCGGGTGGCCAGATACCGCAGGTGGTCGAGCGTGGCCTCGGGGGCTGCGAACGGGATCACGTACCGCAGCCGCTCGCTCACCGGAAACACCGCGAGCGTCGCGCCGTCCCCCTCCGTGAGCCAGTGGCGGTCGAGCTGGTCGTCCGCGAGGCCCGCGGCCTTGAAGTGCGAGTCGTCGAGAATGGTCCACTCCACGCCGGCCGCGGCGACGTCGCGGGTCATGCCCGGATCCCAGACCCGCTCGGCGATCCACATGCCCGACACCTTCGTGTGGAGGCGACGTGCGAGCCATCGGGTGTAGCTCGTGATCTGGGCGATCCGATCCCGGGCCGGCAGCATCGCGAGCACCGGCTCGTAGAAGCCGCCACCGACGATCTCAATCTGGCCCCCGGCGGCGAGGCCGGCGAGCCGATCGAGGTAGTCGGGGTGATGACGGTCGAGCCACTCGGCCAGCGGGCCGCTCGTGTGAAGGGCGAGGCGGATACCGGGATGTCGCTCGAGGAGATCGAGGAACGGCCGGTAGCTGTCGAGATACGCCTGCTCGAAGACGCCGTCGAAGTTGCCGACCGGCTGGTGATCGTGGAGGACGAAGACGAAGCGGACGGCGGGGTGCATTGGGTGATCCAGAGAGACGAACCGGCGAATTGTCAGCGTAGGCCCGTTGCTCCGCAACGGGCTGCAAGTAGCCCGGTCACGCCGCGACCGGAAAGCCAGCCCGTCACGGAGTGACGGGACTACGAAGCCGCGCCGCCGATTCGGCGGGAGAGAGCGGGGTGATGTGGCAGCCGGTGGCGAGTTCGAAGCCGGCGAAGGCGCTCAAGCGAGGGAGGATTTCGAGGTGCCAGTGCCAGGCGGCTCGGGCAGCGGCGGGTGCGCGGGTGCTGAATGGTAGCTGATGCAGCCACCAATTGAAGTGGCTGCCGGGCACGAGCCGCTCGAGCCGGGCGACGTAGAGTTGCGTGAGTTCGGCGACGGCGGCCACGCGGGCCGGCGTCGTGGCGTGGAAGAACGGCTCGGGCATCCGCGGGAGAATCCAGGTCTCGAATGGCTGCCGGGTCGCCTCGGGAACGAGCAGCACCAGGTCAGCACGCTCCGCGACGACCCGGCCGGCGCGGTCGGCAGAGCTGATCACGTCGGCAAACAGTCCGGGGGAGCGGGTGACGGCGGCCATCTCCGCTTGCACCACACCGGGCACGAAGTCGAGCGCCACGAGCTGACTATGCAGATGCTCGAGTGATGCGCCGGCCAGCGGACCGGAGTTCTTGAAGACGGTCGCCCAGGCGAGGTCGCTGCGGCCGGCCAGCGTGTCGAGCCGTTGCCGGCACAGTTCCCAGACGTCTCGCCAGGCATCCGCCGTGACTGCCGTGACCGTCCGTTCGTGCCTGGCCGCTTCGATCACGACGTCGTGCACACCGTGGGCCGCGCGGGGCGGCCGCGGGCCCTGCCCGCCGGCCGCCCCGCCGGCATCCGGACGCTCGATCGTAAATGGATAGAGGTTGGGCACGATTCTGGCCCGCCATGGCTCTGCGGCATCGGCGGGCGTACGGAGCCAGGCCGGGGGCGTGCGGTGTTCGCTGCCGACGCAGAACGGGCACCAGTCGCGAGGGGCGGCGGTGGTGTCGCCATCGGCGGGCCGGTCGGCGTCGTGCGGCCGTGCGGCCCGTATGGGCGCGACGAACACCGCGCGGCCACTCACGGGGTCGTGGTGGAGCCGCGGGGCATGAGCGGGCGGATCAGTGGCGGACGAGGAGGCAGGCATTACCGTCAGTATGCGCCACCGGGGACCTCCGCGACTGTTGAACCGCCTGCGGGGGGTCCGTAGACTCTGCTCCGCGAAAACAATTCATGTCCATATCCCCGGAGAAGGCAGCATGCTCACCGTCGGCGACTCATTTCCCCAGTTTTCGTGTCAGGCCTGTGTCGGCACCGGCAAGGACGACATGAAGCTGCTCACCAACGCCGACTACGCGGGCAAGTGGGTCGTCTACTTCTTCTATCCGAAGGATTTCACCTTCGTCTGCCCGACGGAGCTGGCCGAGTTCAACAAGCAGCTCAAGGCCTTCGCCGATCGCGACACGAGCGTCGTGGGCGGGAGCACCGACAACGAGTGGTCGCATCTCGCCTGGCGGCGGGCCCACTCCGACCTCACGAACCTCGGCTACCCGCTCATCGCCGCCCAGAAGCTCGCCCCGGAGCTCGGCATCCTGGAGAAGACCGAGGGCTATTGCCTGCGGGCCACGTTCATCGTCGATCCGCACGGCGTGATCCAGTGGGTCGACGTCAACCAGGGTCGCGTCGGTCGCAACGTGACCGAAGTGCTCCGCGTGCTCGACGCCCTGCAGAGCGACGAGCTCTGCCCGTGCAACTGGAAGAAGGGCGATCCCTACGTGAAGGTCGGGTGAGCCCGTGCGGCACGGTCGGCGGACCTGGCAGCGGAAGTTCGCCGACGCGTTCCGCGGCTGCTCGCGGGCCTTCCGCAGCCAGTCGAGCTTCGCCGTTCACGTGACCGTCGCGGTCGTCGTGGTCGCGGCGGCGGCCTGGTTTCGTGTGACGGCGGGCGAGTGGTGCCTGCTGGCGCTGGCGACGGGCGGCGTGCTCGGGGCGGAGGTGTTCAACACGGCGATCGAGTCGCTGGCCCGTGGCCCCGGCAGCCGCCGGCACCCCCGGCTGCGGGACGCGCTCGACATGGCCAGCGCCGCGGTGCTCGTGGCGGCCACGACGGCGGTCGTCGTGGGCGTCGTCGTGTTCGGGCCGCGGCTCCTCGCCCTGGTTGGACTCGGCGACTGGAATTGACCGCCGAGCCGTAGACAGCCTAGTGTGCTCGCTCGCGGGCGGGGGCGGCGTTCCGCACCGTCGGGCAGACCTTCTGGAACCATGCAAGGAGATGATCATGGGCAAACTGTTGGCAGAGGCGATCGGAACGTTCTGGCTCGTGCTCGGAGGCTGCGGCAGTGCCGTGCTGGCGGCCGCCTACCCGGATCTGGGGATCGGCTTCGCGGGTGTCGCCCTCGCGTTCGGTCTCACCGTGCTCTCGATGGCCGTCGCCATCGGCCACATCTCAGGCTGCCATCTCAACCCTGCCGTGACCGCGGGCCTCGTGGCCAGCGGCCGCTTTCCGGCGAAGGATCTGATCGGCTACTGGATCGCCCAGGTCGTGGGAGGCCTCGCCGGCGCCGGCGTGCTCTATCTCGTTGCCAAGGGCCTCCCGGGCTTCAGCGCCGCCGACAGCGGCTTCGCCTCCAACGGCTTCGCCGACCACTCGCCGGGGGGCTATCCCTGGCAGAGCTGCTTCATCATCGAGGCGGTGCTCACGGCCGTGTTCCTGTTCGTGATCCACGGCGCCACCGACAAGAAGGCGGGCAGCGTGATCGCCCCGATCGCGATCGGCCTCTGCCTCACGCTCATCCACCTTGTGAGCATCCCGGTCACCAACACGAGTGTGAATCCGGCCCGCAGCACCGCGACGGCCGTGTTCGCCGGTGGCTGGGCCCTCCAGCAGCTCTGGCTCTTCTGGGTGGCGCCGATCGTGGGCGGCATCGTGGGGGGCCTCGTCTACAAGGCCGTCGCTGAGTGTGCTGACTGAGTCAGCTGACCGAGGTCTTGCATGCGTCACGCCGGCTCCCGGGGCAGGGGCAACCCCTTGTGGGATGCGTTGTTCACTTCGCCCGGACGTCGTAGCAGAGGAGGGCGTCGCCTTCGCGGAGGTAGAGGCGGCCATCCACGATCACGGCATGCGCCCAGCTCGGGCGGTCGCCGCTGCCCGGCACCTGGAACGACGAGACCTCGGCGTAGGCAGCCGGATCGGCCTTCACGAGCGAGAGCGTGCCGTCGGAGTAGCGGATGTAAAGATGGCCGTCGGCCGCGATGATCGAGGCGGAGTTCTTGCCGCTACCCCGCTGCTTCCAGGCGAGCGTGCCCGTCGTCAGTTCGGCGCAGAACGGGATGCCCTTGTCGTCGGAGTCGCCGTAGAGATGGTCGCCCACGAGCACGATGCCGCCGTGCTTGTTGGCGAGGTCGGTGTTGAGCGGATAGACCTCTTCCACCGTCACGCCGCCGCCGGCCGCCGGCACCTGCTTCAACAGCGCACCGCCGCGCTTGTAGCCGGCGGCGAAGAAGACAAGATCGTCCCGCACGATCGGCGTGGGAATCACGGCCGTCGTCTTGTCGATCGGATACGTCCAGAGGAGCTTGCCCGAGGCTGCATCGACGCCGAACGCCCCGCCGGCGGTGGTCTGCACGTACACCTTGCGGCGCCCCACGGTCGCGATCACGACGGATGAATGGCCCGCGCCGCGGTCGTCCGGCACACGGCATGTCCACCGGACCTTGCCGGTCAGCTTGTTGAGCGCCGCGAGCGTCGCCTTGTCGCCCCCCGGCGTGCAGATGAGTCTGTCGCCGTCGATCGTCACGCTCTCACTGTAGCCCCAGCTGTCGCCCTTCGTGCCGCCCAGGTCGGCCTTGAGATCGACGCGAAACAGTTCGCGGCCGTTGGCGACCGAGCAGGCGAGAAGCAGGCCGAACGGTGAGAGGACATACACACGGTCGCCGTCCACGGTGGGCGTGCTGCGGGAGCTCTGCCACGCGGGCTGGCCATCGGCCCAGGCCGCGCCCGTTTTCGTCTTCCAGAGTTGCCGGCCCGTCGCCCGGTCGAAGCACGAGAGGTATTCGTCGGCGTCGTCGGCCGTCGAGAGGCCGTCGCCGAGCGTGAAGATGCGGTCGCCGGCGATCGCAGGGCTGGCATAACCGCGGCCCGCGCCGGCCGTCTGCCAGACGAGCGGCGGCCCGTCCGCAGGCCACGATTCGAGCAGGTCGGTGTCGGGGGCGACGCCGGTGCGGCTGGCACCGCGAAACGTTGGCCAGTCGGCGGCCCTGGCCCAAGAGGCTGCGAGGACAGCCGCGACGGCGAGGAGAAGAACGCTGTGGCGGACGGGCGGCATGGCGAGACTCCAAGGCCGAAACGGGCAGGTCGCGGCGGCCGCGCACATGACGCACGACCCGCGGAATTCACGGTGTATAGTAGCAGCTACGTGGGACCTATCGCGAGGAGTCGTGTCGTGTCGAATGCGTCGGAGAAGGAAGCCCTGTTCGGGCGGCGGGTGACGGTGGAGCAGGTCGAGGAAGGGCAGGAACTGGCCCCGAAGTTCGACACCCAAGGCTTCATCCCCTGTGTCACGACCGACTTCCACTCCGGCGAGGTGCTCATGGTGGCGGTGATGAACCGCGAGGCGCTTGCGAAGACGATCGAGACCGGCGAGGCCCACTACTGGAGCCGCAGCCGCCAACAGCTCTGGCACAAGGGAGCCACCAGCGGGCTCGTCCAGAAGGTGACGGAGATGCGAATCGACGATGACCAGGACTGCGTCTGGCTCCGCGTCGAGATCGCCGGCGGCGCCAGCTGCCACGTGGGCTACCGATCCTGCTTCTACCGCAAGGTGCCGGTGGGAACGGAGCGGGCCGCGGGCACGGCGCTTGAGTTCCTCGAGCACGAGAAGGCCTTCGACCCGAAGGCCGTCTACGGCGATGCGCCAAACCCCACGCAGCTCTAGCCGCCCCGTAGGCCCGTTGCTCCGCAACGGGCAAGCCAACCCGTCACGGAGTGACGGGCCTACGGATCAGCCCGCGTAGTGTTTGGCGATCCAGTCGCGGTAGGCGCCGCTCGTGACATTGGCGACCCACGGTTGATGATCGAGATACCAGCGGACGGTGCGGCGGATGCCAGTCTCGAACGTCTCGGCCGGCGCCCATCCGAGTTCGCCCGTGATTCTGCGGGCGTCGATCGCGTAGCGGCGGTCGTGTCCGGGCCGGTCTTTCACGTAGGTGATCTGTTCGGTGTAGGGTTTCCCGTCGGTCCTCGGCCGCTCCTCGTCGAGTATGCGACAGAGCGTCTGCACGACGTCGATGTTGGCCTGCTCGCTCGACCCGCCGATGTTGTAGACCTCACCGAGCCGGCCCGCGGCCAGCACACGGCGGATCGCGCTGCAGTGGTCGCCCACGTAGAGCCAGTCGCGGATCTGCCGGCCGTCGCCGTAGATCGGCAGCGGCTTGCCGGCCAGCGCGTTGGCGATCACGAGCGGAATCAACTTCTCGGGAAACTGCAGCGGCCCGTAGTTGTTGGAGCAGTTGGTCGTGACGACGGGCAGGCCATACGTGTGGTGATAGCCGCGGACGAGATGATCGGAGGCGGCCTTGCTCGCCGAGTAGGGGCTGTTGGGCTGGTATTGGTTCGTTTCGGCGAACGGCGGATCGTCGGGGGCGAGCGAGCCATAGACCTCGTCGGTGGAGACGTGCAGGAAGCGGAAGGCATCACGGCTGTCGGAGGGCAGGGCCGACCAATACGCCCGCGCCGCCTCCAGGAGGCGGAAGGTGCCAACGATGTTGGTTTCGATAAAGTCCTCGGGGCCGTGGATCGACCGATCGACGTGGCTCTCCGCCGCGAAGTGCACGATCGCGCGAATGCCGTGTGTCGCGAGCAGCCCGGCCACGAGCTCGCGGTCGCCGATGTCGCCGCGGACGAACACGTGCCGCAGGTCGCCGGCCAGGGGGGCCAGGTTCTCGAGGTTGCCGGCGTAGGTGAGCTTGTCGAGGTTCACGACCGGTTCGCCGCCGCCCGCCAGCCAGTCGAGCACAAAGTTCGAGCCGATGAAGCCGGCGCCGCCGGTGACGAGGATCATGGGGATTCCCGGGAAAGGAGGCCGCTGCCCGCAGCCTGCTTCGGCCGCGGCAGCGGGGTATAGTTTAGCGAGATCCCCTTTCAGGCGCCCCTATGCACGATACCGGCACGACGCAGCTTTCCCTGATCCGCCAGCTCACGTTCTGTGCGGGCCACCGGCTCTACCGGCACGAGAGCAAGTGCGCCTTCTTTCACGGCCACAACTACCGGGTGGACATCGAGGTGGTGGGCGACTCGGGTGGCACCGAGGTGGACGATGTGGGACGCGTGGTCGATTTCTCGCTGATCAAGAAGCGGATGCTCGGCTGGCTCGACGCCAACTGGGACCACGCCTTCCTCGTGTTCGAGGAGGATGCCAATGCGCTGGCCGCGGTGCGGATGGTGCAGCCGACCAAGTATTTCGTGATGCCCTGGAACCCGACCGCCGAAAACATGGCCCGCTACCTGCTCGAGGTGGTGGCCCCGAACGTGCTCACCGATCTCGGCGTGATCGCGCGGCGGGTGGCCGTCTGGGAGACCGACGAGTCGTGCGCCGTGGCCACGCTCGTGGGGGAGCAACTCGGCGATGCGCCCGCCCTCGCCGCCGCTGTCTGCGTGGATGCCCGCTAGCCATGCAGCACCACGGCGCTTTTCCCACGACCCGCCTCCGCCGCACGCGGCAGCATGCCTGGCTGCGTCGGGCTGTCGCCGAGACGGTGCTCGCGCCGGCTGATCTCGTCTGGCCGCTCTTTGTGCACGAGGGCAAGACGCCCGTGGCGGTGCCGAGCATGCCGGGCGTGGAGCGGCTCTCGATCGACGGCGTCGCGCGGGCGGCCGAGCAGGCGGCCGAACTCGGGATCCCGGCCATTGCTCTCTTTCCCGTGGTCGATGCCGCGCTCAAGAGCGACGATGGCCGTCAGGCCCTCGATCCCGAGAACCTCGCCTGCCGCACCGTTCACGCGGTTCGGCAGGCGGTCGGCGACACGGTCGGCATCATCTGCGACGTGGCCCTCGATCCCTACACCACGCATGGCCACGACGGTCTCCTGCGTGACGGCCGGATCGTGAATGACGAGACGGTCGAAGTGCTCTGCCGGCAGGCTGTCGTGCTTGCCGAGGCGGGCTGTCAGGTCGTGGCCCCGTCCGACATGATGGACGGCCGCGTGGGGCGGATCCGCTGGGCCCTCGACGCCGCAGGGCGGCAGGACGTGTGCATCCTCTCCTATGCGGCGAAGTATGCCTCGGCGTTCTACGGACCGTTTCGCGACGCGGTTGGCAGCCAGCAGGCGCTCGGCACGGCCCGGTCGCTCGGTGTGGGCGACAAGCAGACCTATCAGATGAGCCCGGCGAACGGTGACGAGGCGATCCGGGAGGTCGCCCTCGACGTGGCCGAGGGGGCCGACATGGTGATGGTAAAGCCCGCCGGCACGGCGCTCGACATCATCCACCGCGTGAAGCGGGAGTTCGGCCTGCCGACGTTCGCCTACCAGGTGAGCGGCGAGTATTCGATGATCCAGGCCGCCGCGGCGGCGGGCTGGCTCGACGGCCCGAAGGCGGCGTTCGAAAGCGTGCTCGTGATCAAGCGGGCCGGTGCCGATGGCATCCTCACCTACTTCGCCCCCGAGATCGCAAAGGCGCTCTCGTAGTTCGCGGGCCCGTCTCTTCCTCCGCGGGTCGACCTCCTGTGGCGTGGGTTCGGGGCTGCCCATGCCCCGGGAGCCGGACGCTCGCTGCGGACATCCTGTCCTTCGCTCGCTCGATGCCGCCTTCGCTTTCGGCATCCTGCCTGCGCTCGGCGGCATACGCCGGCTCCCGGGCCACGGGCAGCCCCTCACGGCGTATTGGTTGGCAACGGGGGGCCTACTTCGGTCGAAACGCGACGAGCCGCGCGGGGTGCGTCTCGAGCCGCGGAGCGGCCGCGTTCCCCGTATGGATGAGATCGACGCAATACGGGATCGCAGGGAACACGGCGTCGAGACACTCGCGGATGCTCTTCGGCCGGCCCGGCAGGTTCACGACGAGCGCGCCGCCGCAGACGCCCGCCGTCTGGCGGGAGAGAATCGCCGTGGGCACGTACTTCAGCGACATCTGCCGCATGAGCTCGCCGAAGCCGGGCAGAAGCTTCGTGCACACTCGCTCGGTGGCCTCGGGCGTCACGTCGCGAGGCGCGGGACCGGTGCCGCCGGTCGTCACCACGAGGCAGCAGCCCACATCGGCCAATTCGCGGATCGCGTCGGAGATCGCATCAAGCTCATCGGGCACGATCATCTCCCGGGCCTGCCACGGCGAGGCCAGCACCTCGGCGAGATAGCTGCGGATCGCAGGCCCCCCTTCATCAGCGTAGTCGCCACGGCTCGCGCGGTCGGAAACGGTGAGGATGCCGATCAGGGCCGGCGGATGAAGCGACTCGGTCATGCGTGATGGTTTGCCCAGGCGAAGAGACGGATGCGATTGCCGTCGGGATCGGCGACCACCAGCTCCCGAAAGCCCTCAGGGTGGACGGTGGGCGTGGCACTGCCGCCGCTGGCAACCAGCCGCGCGTGAACGGCATCGAGATCGGTCACTTCGAAGCCCAGGCTCCATCGGCCGCTCGCCGAGCCGGCCGCGGGCCGCGCGAGAATGGCCAGCCGCGTATCACCCGCCGCGAGCAACGCGTAGCCATCATCGACGACGCGGACGAGCACCCGCAGCCCGAGCACATCCCGATACCAGGCCACGAGCTCACCCCACGCCGCAGTCCGCAACTCGACACTGAACAACGAAGGACGGTCGGACGGCAGCATCGCCACACGATACCGCCAACGCTCGGCCTCAACCAACGAGCCCCCCATCGCCCGCACACGTCGTGTGCGGCCTGCCGATGCCAACCAAAACGCCGTGAGGGGCATGGGCAGCCCCTCACTCCCGCCACAGGAGGCCGACCTGCGGGGGCTTCTCCAAACGCATCCCACAGCCGACAATCCCGGATTCCCCGCGGCGGTGGTCGCGGCCAACCTTTTTATCGATAGGTGCAAGCATGCACGAGTCGCAGGAATCCGGCGCCGCCTCCAAGGGCACGGCCGCCCAGCTCGAACAGGCCCGCCGCGCGAAGCTCGACCGGCTCGTGAGCCTCGGCATCGATCCGTGGGGCAAGCGGTTCGACGGCGTGGCCCCGATCGCGGAGGTCCGAACTCGGGGCGACGCCCTCGACAAGGCCGCGGAGGATGGGCCGACCGTGCGGGTGGCGGGGCGGATCATGCTCCTGCGGAGCGCCGGCAGCCTCGTGTTCGTCGACCTCCATGATCGGACGGGCCGGATCCAGATCATGCTCGGCAAGAAGCAGGTCGGCCCCGAGGCCTGGAAGATCGTCGACTGCCTCGACCTCGGCGACATCATTGGTATCGATGGGCGGCTCGGCTGGTCGAAGACGGGCGAGATGACCGTCTTCGCGTCGGGCATCGAGTTCCTCACGAAGTCGCTCGAGACGCCGCCGGACAAGTACCACGGTCTCGTGGACGCCGATCTGCGGCAGAGGATGCGGTATCTCGACCTGATCCACGGCGAGGGGGTTCGCGACCGGTTCGTGGCCCGCAGCCGGATCGTGGAGGCGGTGCGCCGGGTGTTCGCGGATCGAGGCTATCTCGAAGTGGAGGGGCCGACGCTCCAGGAGAGCGCCGGCGGGGCCGCGGCCCGGCCGTTCAAGACCCACCACAACGCGCTCGACATGCCGCTCGTCCTCCGGATCGCGCTCGAGCTGCACTTGAAGCGGCTACTCGTCGGCGGCATGGAACGGGTGTTCGAACTGGGGCGTGTCTACCGCAACGAGGGCGTGAGCCCGCGGCACAATCCCGAGTTCACGATGCTCGAGGCCTACGAGGCCTACGGCGACTATGGCACTATGATGGATCTCACCGAGGCGATCCTCGTGGCGACGGCGCAGGCCGCCGGCACACCGACCCGGTTCGAGTGGATGGGGCACACGGTCGATCTCACGCCGCCGTTCCGCCGGGCGAAGTACGACGATCTCCTGCGGGAGGTGACCGGTTGCAATCCGGAAGACCCGGCCAGCGTGTCCGCGACGGCGGCGCAGCATGGCATCGAGACGGCGAATCGGCATCCCGACGTCGTGAAGAGCGATCTGTTCGAGGCCACGGTCGAGAAGACGCTCTCGGGCCCCGTGTTCGTGATCGACTATCCCGCGGCGATCTGTCCGCTCACGAAGCGGAAGACGGGGCATCCGCACGTGGCCGAACGATTCGAACTCTACGTGGCCGGCATCGAGCTGGCGAACGCCTACACCGAGCTCAACGATCCCGACCTCCAGGAAGAGCTGTTCCGCACGCAGCTGGCGGGCCTCGCCGCCGACGAGTCGATGGCCCGCATGGACACCGACTTCATCCGGGCCCTCCGGCACGGCATGCCGCCGGCGGGCGGCCTGGGCATCGGCATCGACCGCCTCGTGATGTTCCTCACGGCGGCCCCGAGCATTCGCGACGTGATCCTGTTCCCGATCCACCGCCCCCGGGCCGACGCGTAAGCGAAGCCGCAGGCGGCGAGAGGAGAATCCCCGAGGAGCGTGGTGTCGTACTCACCGCGGTCGCGCCGTTCCCGTGCGCCTTCCCCGCGCGATTCGCGTCCACGCTGAACCACGCCTGCATTAGACGGGTCTCGGCAGCAGGCTATACTTGAGGCTCTGCGACGACCGCGCCCCCCTGCCTGCCGTTGAACATGGATATGCCCATGCGACGCCCTCCAGCGCTCCCGACCCTGGCGATGGCGGTGCTGGTGGCGGGAGTCGCCCACGGGGCGGGCCCCGACTTCGCCCGCGAGGTGCGGCCGATCCTCTCCAATCGCTGCTTCAAGTGCCACGGTCCTGACGAGAGCAATCAAGAGGCCGGGCTCCGCCTCGATCTGCGCGAGGCGGCGCTGCGGGAGCTCGACAGCGGGACCCGGGCTATCGTCCCTGGCCACCCGGACGACAGCGAGGCGATCGCCCGGATCACGTCCACCGATCCGGATCTCGTGATGCCGCCGGCCCACACCAAGGTGTCGCTCACCGCCGATGAGAAACGGATTCTGCAGGAGTGGATCGCGGCGGGCGCGGCGTATGCGCCCCACTGGGCGTTCATGAAGCCCGAGCGGCCGGCCGTGCCCCACGCTGAGAACGACGCCTGGTCGCGGAACGACATCGACCGCCTCGTCGCCGCCCGCCTCCGTCGCGAAGCCCTGGCCCCGAGCCCCGAGGCCGACAGGGCCACGCTCTGCCGGCGGGTGCACCTTGACCTCGTCGGCCTGCCCCCGACGTCCGCGGAACTCGACGCCTTCTGCGCCGATTCGTCGCCCGACGCCTACGAGAAGCTCGTCGATCGCCTGCTCGCCAGCCCGCACTACGGCGAGCGCTGGGCCCGTCGCTGGCTCGACCTGGCCCGCTATGCGGACACGAACGGCTACGAGAAGGACCGCGACCGGCCGATCTGGCCGTATCGCGACTGGGTGATCCGGGCACTCAACGACGACATGCCGTTCGACCAGTTCACGATCCGGCAGATCGCTGGTGATCTGCTGCCCGACGCCACGCCCGACGACATCGTCGCCACCGGCTTCCACCGCAACACGATGATCAACGAGGAGGGGGGCATCGACCCGCTCGAGTTCCGCTACCTCGCGATGGTCGATCGAGTGGGCACGACCGGCGCCACGTGGCTGGGGCTCACGACGGCATGCGCCCAGTGCCACACGCACAAGTTCGATCCGCTCACGCACACCGACTATTTCGGACTGATGGCGCTGCTCGACAACGCCGACGAGCCAGAGTGGGTGATCCCGGGCCCGGATCTCGACCGGCGACGGGCGGAGATCGAGCGGCAGATCGAGGCGGCCTGGCAGGCGCTGCCGGGGCAGTGGCACGGGTCGCCGCTCGAAGAACGATTCGCCGCCTGGGACCGGGAGGAATCGGCCCGCGCCATCGCGTGGCAGATGATGCGTCCAACGTCCCTGACGTCGAGCCTACCCCACCTCGTTGCCCGCGCCGACGGCTCCGTGCTTGCCAGCGGCGACATCACCAAGAGCGACGTCTACGAACTCGCCCTGCCGACGTCGGATGCACCGGTGCGGGCGATCCGCCTGGAGGTGCTGCCAGACGACAGCCTGCCGGCGCACGGGCCCGGTCTGGCCTGGTACGAGGGGCCGAAGGGAGAGTTCTTCCTGTCGGAGTTCGAGGTGCGCGCCGGCGGGGAACGCGTGGCGATCGCCGCGGCGACCGAGTCGTTCGCCGGCCAGGCGCACGCGGGAGGCAGCAGCGGCGCCGCCGCGACGATCGACGGCGAGATGTCGAGCGGCTGGGGCACCAACGGCGAGCAGGGCAGGCCGCATGCCGCGGTCTACGTGCTGGCTGAACCGGCGTCTGCCGGCACGCCGCTCGTGGTGACGCTCCGGTTCGAACGCCACTTCGCCTGCCCGCTCGGCTGCTTCCGGCTCTCCGTGGCCGACGCCGCCGACGCCGCGGCCCGCGGTCACACCGCCGCCGAGGAGGCGATCCTCGCGAAGCCGGTTGCCGACCGGACGGCGGCGGAGCGAGACGTCGTCTTTCGCCGGTTCCTGGAAAGCGCGCCCGAACTCGCCGAGCCGATGAAGCACATCCGCGGCCTGGAGGACGAACGTCGCGGAGGCACCACGTCGCTCGTGCTCCGGGAGCGGCCTGCCGACAATCCACGAAAGACGTTCCGCCGGCATCGAGGCGAGTTCACGCAGCCCAAGGAGGAGGTGCGGCCGGCCACGCCCGCGTTCCTGCCGCAGCTGTCGGCCGATGCGCCCGCGAACCGCCTTGCGCTGGCGCACTGGCTCGTGTCGCCCGACAACCCCCTCACCGCCCGCGTCACGGTGAACCGCCAGTGGCAGGCCTTCTTCGGCCGCGGCCTCGTGGCCACGCTCGAGGACTTCGGCTACCAGAGCGACCCGCCGAGCCACCCGGATCTCCTCGACTGGCTCGCCACCACCTTCACGGAGGATCTCGGCTGGTCTGTGAAGAAGCTCAACCGGCTGATCGTGACGAGCGCCACCTACCGGCAGTCGTCGGCCGTGCCGCCGGCCCTGGCCGACCGCGACCCGAAGAACGTGCTGCTCGCCCGTGGGCCGCGCGTCAGGCTCGAGGCCGAGGTGATCCGCGACTCGCTGCTGGAGGCGGCCGGTCTCTTGTCGAAGAAGATGTATGGACCGGGCGTGCGGCCGCCGCAGCCGGCGGGAGTCACCGAGGTGGCCTACGGCAACCCAGGCTGGCCCGTGAGCGACGGCGAGGACCGATACCGCCGCAGCATCTACACCTATCAAAAGCGGACCGCACCCTTCGCCATGACGACCACGTTCGACGGCCCGACCGGCGAGGCCTGCGTGCCGCGGCGAGATGTTTCCAACTCCGCGCTCCAGGCGCTCACGCTGCTCAACGATCCGATGTTCGTGGAGGTGGCGCAGGCCCTGGGCCGGGGGGTGCTGGCCGCCGGTTCCGACGACGCCGCCCGACTCCGTGACCTCGCCCGCCGGGTGCTGGCGCGCGAGCTCGACGCCGACGAAACCGCCGTCATGACCGAGTTCCTCGCGGCGCAGCGGCAGCGGCTGGCGGCCGGAGAGCTCGACGCCCCGCAGCTCGCCGGCGGCGACGGCCCCGACGCGGCGGAGCGGGCCGCCTGGATGCTCGTCGCCCGGGCCGTGATGAACCTCGACGAGTCGATCGTGAAACGGTGACACCATGAGCCTCCTCGACATCACCCGCCGCCACTTTTTCCACGACTGCGGTCTCGGCATCGGCAAGATCGCGCTCGCCGGCCTGCTGGCCGAGTCGCTGCCCGCGGCGGCCCGGGCCGCCCTGCCGTCGTCGCCGCTCGCGCCGAAGCCGCCGCACTTCCCCGGCCGGGCGAAGGCGGTGATCCAGCTGTTCATGGCCGGCGCGCCGAGCCAGCTGGAGATGTTCGACCACAAGCCGAAGCTGGCGGAGATCGCGGGCAAGCCGATTCCCCCCTCCGTGATCGGCGGCCAGCGCTACGCCTTCATTAGGCCCGACGCGGCGGTGCTCGGCCCGCAGTTCACCTTCGCCCGCCACGGGCAGAGCGGGGCGGAGATGTCGGACGTGCTCGAGCACCTTCCGCAGGTGGCCGACGACATCGCGATCGTGCGCAGCTGCCGCACCGACCAGTTCAACCACGCCCCGGCGCAGATCTTCATGAACTGCGGCTTCGCGCAGCCCGGCCGGCCGTGCATCGGCTCGTGGGCGACCTACGGCCTGGGCAGCGAGAGCCGCGACCTGCCGGCCTTCGTGGTGATGAGCACCGGCAGCGGGATCAGCGGCGGCGCGGCCAACTGGTCGAGCGGCTTCCTGCCGAGCCTCTACACGGGCACGCGGTTCCGCAACGCCGGCGCGCCGATCCTCAACGTGGACTCGCCCGCGGGGGCCGACGGACGGCTCGCGGCCGACACGCTCGACCTCGTGGCGGAACTCAACCGCCGGCGGCTGGCCCGCGACGGCGACCCCGAGATCGCGACCCGGATCGCCGCCTACGAGATGGCCCATCGCCTGCAGACCTCGGCGCCCGAGCTCATGAACCTCGCCGACGAGACGCCCGAGACGCTCGCCCTCTACGGCTGCACGCCGGGTGAGGCGAGCTTTGCCCGTGCCTGCCTCGTGGCGCGGCGGCTCGTGGAGCGGGGCGTGCGGTTCATCACGATCTACCACGAGGGCTGGGACGCCCACTCCGGCGTGGCCGGCAACGTGAAGGACAATTGCCGCAAGACCGACCGCGGTTCCGCCGCGCTCGTGCTCGACCTCAAGCGGCGTGGCCTGCTCGACGAGACGCTGGTGGTCTGGGGGGGCGAGTTCGGCCGCACGCCGATGGTGGAGGCGAGCGCCGTGCTGGGCCGCTCGCAGGGCCGCGACCACCACCCCAACGCCTTCACGATGTGGCTGGCCGGCGGGGGCATCAAGGGGGGCGTCACCTACGGCGAGACCGACGAGCTCGGCTTCCACGTGGCCCGCGACGAGGTGCACGTGCACGATCTGCAGGCCACGATCCTGCACTGCCTGGGCCTCGACCACGAGCGGCTCACCTACCGCTACCAGGGCCGGGACTTCCGGCTGACGGACGTGCATGGGCATGTCGTGCAAGGCATCATGAGCTGATGCCCGGGTGAAAACCGGCAGTTTCGGGGTTTCGGGCGAACGGGCGGATGTGCTACCGTTCCCGCCCCCTCCGGGCCCGTTGCATGTACAAGCTCCTCCTCTGCTGGCGGTATCTCCGCACCCGCTGGATCGCCCTGGCGAGCGTGGTGAGCGTCACGCTCGGCGTGGCCACGATGATCGTGGTCAACGCCGTGATGGCGGGCTTCTCCCACGAGATGCAGACGCGGATCCATGGGATCCTCTCCGACATCGTGTTCGAGTCGCACTCGCTCTCGGGCTTCCAGGATCCGGCCTGGCACATGGAGGAGATCCGGCGGGCGGCGGGGGACGACATCGCCGGGATGACGCCCACCGTGGCCGTGCCCGCGATGCTCTCCTTCCAGGTCCGCGGCCAGTGGATCACCCGGCAGATCATGTTCATCGGGATCGACGAGACGACCCACGCGCAGGTGAGCGACTTCGGCCGTTACCTGCAGCATCCGGGCAACCGCGAGCGGCTGTCGTTCGCGCTGCGGGAAGGGGGCTACGACACGGTCGACAGCCAGGCCGAGGGGCCGGGGCCGACGCGGCCGGCGCTCGAAGGAGCGGGCTGGCCTCACCGGCGGATGCGGGTCGAGCGGGAGCGGGTATGGCGGGAGAAGCTCGAGGCCGATCAGGCGAAGGCGGCAGTGGCTGACGAGCAGGTGAAGGCCCCCGATCCCACGCAGGCACCCGATCACTTCAAGCCCCCCGACCCCTTCAAGGCGGCCCGGCCCGAGGAGGGGCGGACGATGGATCCGGCCAAGGAACAGTTCACGGGCATCGTGCCGGGCATCGGCCTGGCGAGCTTTCGTGACTCGACGGGCGTGGATCGGTTTCTGGTGCTGCCCGGCGACGACGTGAAGGTGACGTTCCCGACGGCGGGCACACCGCCGAAGGCCGTGAGCGACACGTTCACGGTCGTCGATTTCTATGAGAGCAAGATGAGCGAGTACGACTCGAATTTCGTTTTCGTGCCGATCGCCCAGCTCCAGCGGATACGCGGGATGATCGAGCCGCAGTCGGGCCTGGCGAGCGTCAACTCGATCCAGATCAAGCTCAAGGAGGGCGCCGATCTCGACGTCGTCCGCGACCGGCTGCGGAAGGTGTTCCCGGCCGACATGTATGCCGTCTCCACCTGGCGTGACAAGCAGGGGCCGCTGCTCTCGGCGGTGGAGATGGAGATGTCGGTGCTGAACATCCTCTTGTTCCTGATCATCGCCGTGGCCGGCTTTGGCATCCTCGCGATCTTTTTCATGATCGTGGTGGAGAAGACCCGCGACATCGGCATCCTCAAGTCGCTCGGCGCCGGCTCGACCGGCATCGCCGGCATCTTCCTGGGCTACGGGCTGTTCCTCGGCCTCGTGGGGGCCGGGGCGGGACTCGCGCTGGGGCTGGCGATCGTGTGGAACATCAACTCGATCCGGGCGGGCGTCGAGTGGTGCACGGGCCAGCGGGTGTTCGACCCTTCGATCTACTACTTCTTCAAGATTCCGACGATCGTCGAACCGTTCACGATCTCCTGGATCATCGCCGGCGCCGTGGCGATCGCCGTGGCGTCGAGTGTGCTGCCCGCGCTGCGGGCGGCCCGGCTGCATCCCGTGGAGGCGCTCCGCCATGAGTGAGGCTTCGTCGCTGCTCCGCGTGCGCGACCTCCGCAAGAGCTACCGTTCCGGCGATCGCCGGCTCGAGGTGCTTCGCGGCGTCGACTTCGACCTGGCGACGGGCGAGTTCGTGTCGGTGGTCGGCCAGAGCGGCTCCGGCAAGAGCACGCTGTTGCACCTCATGGGCCTGCTCGACGCGGCCGACTCGGGCGAGATCGCGCTCGGCGACACGCGGATCGACCGGCTGCCGTCCACCCGCCGCGACCGGCTCCGCAACTCGGCGATCGGCATGGTGTTCCAGGCGTATCACCTGCTGCCGGAACTCGACGCCCTGGAGAACGTCCTCGCACCTCTGATGGTGCGGCATGGCGTCATCGAGTGGCTGCGGGTGCGGCGGGAGGCCCGGGCGCGGGCAGCCGATTTGCTCACGCGGTTCGGCCTCGGCGGCCGGCTCCACCACAAGCCGCGGCAGCTCTCCGGCGGCGAGATGCAGCGGGTGGCGATCGCGCGGGCCCTGGTCACGCAGCCGCGGGTGCTCCTCGCCGACGAGCCGACGGGCAATCTCGACGAGGCCACGGGGGGCGAAATCCTCGACACGCTCTGCGAGTTGAACCGTGCCGACGGCCTTTCTATAGTGCTCGTCACCCACGACGCGGCGATCGCCCGGAGGGCCGACCGGATCGTGCGGCTGGCCGCGGGTCGCGTCGAAGCCGCCTGAACGGCCCGCCCATCTGAAAGGCCTGCCATGTCTCGCATCGTGTTCATGAACGACCGGCTCGTGCCCGAGGCCGAGGCCCGGGTGAGCGTCTTCGACCACGGCCTGCTCTACGGTGACGGCGTGTTCGAGGGGCTGCGGTCCTACTCGGGCCGCGTGTTCCGGCTCGACGAGCATCTCGATCGGCTCTATGCCAGCGCCCGGGCGATCTGCCTGGAGATTCCGCTCGCCAAGGAGGTGGTCGCGAAGGCGGTGAACGACACGCTCGCCGCCAACAGGCTCTCCGACGGCTACGTGCGGCTCGTCGTGACCCGCGGGGCTGGCTCGCTAGGCCTCGACCCCAATCGCACGAAGAACCCGCAGGTGATCGTGATCGCCGACACGATCGCCCTCTATCCGCGGGAGCACTACGAGAAGGGGCTGCGGATCGTCACCGCGGCCACGCAGCGGACGCAGTCGGCCGCCCTCTCGCCGCGGATCAAGTCGCTCAACTACTTGAACAACATCATGGCGAAGCTCGAGGGACTGCAGGCCGGCTGCGTCGAGGCCCTGATGCTGAACCACAAGGGGGAAGTGGCCGAGTGCACGGGGGACAACATCTTCGTCGTCCGGGACACGAAGCTGCTCACGCCGCCCCCCGACGCGGGCATCCTCGAGGGGATCACCCGCAACGCCGTGATGGAATTGGCCCAGGCGGCCGGCATCGACTGCCGCGAGCAGACGCTCGTGCGGCACGATCTCTACACGGCCGATGAGTGCTTCCTGACGGGCACGGCCGCCGAGGTAATCCCGGTCGTCGAGATCGACGGCCGGAAGATCGGGGCCGGCGTCCCGGGCCCGATCACCGCCCGGCTTACGACCGACTTCCACGCCCTCGTGCGGCAGTAGCATGCTGCAGGACGGTTGAGAGCCCTCACCGCCGGGGGCGGTGGTCCTCGTCACCCATGCTGTCGTAGCGAGACACGTAGCCGGGCTCACGGGCGCGGACGATCTCGGCCTCGTATTCGCTCACGATCCGCCGCTGGAGATGCTCGCGGCAGGCAGCGTTGATCGGGTGGGCGATGTCGGCGTAGAGCCGCAGTCGGCCGTCGTCGTCCCGCGGCAGGCTGCCTGCGGAGAGCTTCGTGCCGCACTGGTTGCAGTAGCCGGCCCGAAGGGGGTTCTTGAAGCCGCAGCCGTGGCAATGACCGCAGAGTTTGCGGCTGGGCATGGCCACGAACGGGCCGCTCGGACCGCCGATGATCTTCAGATCGCGGATCACGAACGCCGCGTCGATCGTGATCGAGCAGAAGGCGAGCAGCCGCTCCGCCGCGTTTTCTATCAGCTTGATGCGAACCTCGGTGATCTCCATTGTGATCCCCTCCCCTCGATCCATCATTGCCAGCGGCGCCCGCCGCCGGTCATGGGCGTTCGGGAACCCGCTCATCGTCAGTCGAACCGTCAGTCGATCGTCAGGTGGCCGTCGCCACGGGCCGCCGGGTGGTCGCCAACCGCACCACGAACACGCCCGGCCAGCGTCGGCTGCCATCGGGCTGCCGCTGTGCCTCGAGCCGTGCGGCGATGCCCCGCGCCTCGGTGGCCGTGCGGGCCAGGGCGAAGCAGGCACTGCCGCTGCCCGTCATCCGCGGCGCCAGCGCGCCGGCCTGGGCCAGCGTCTCGAGCAGCCGATCGACGTCGGGGCAGAGCGCCCGGGCCGGCGGCTCCAGTTGGTTGTGCATGAGCCCGGCGGCTGTCCGGGTGTCGCCCCGGGCCAGCGCCGTCGCCAGTCGGGCCGCGTCGCCGCGTCGCGCCGGGTCGGGCGTGCACTGGCCGTAGACGGCCGCCGTGGAAAGCCCGGCCGCGGGCCGGACGATCACCGCCGGCAGCGGCGGGATGTCTGCAACCGGTTCGAGCCGTTCGCCGCGGCCGCTGGCGATCGCGGGGCCGCTGGCGAAGAACCAGGGAATATCGCTTCCGATGCGGCCGCCGATGGCCGCCAGTTGCTCGTGGGACCAGTCGAGCTCCCAGACGCGAGCCGCCGCCATGAGCACGGCGGCGGCATCGCTGGAGCCGCCACCGAGGCCGGAGCCCGCCGGGATTTCCTTCGTGAGATCGATCTCGAGGCCCTGGGTGACACAGGCGGCGGCGGCGAGCGCTTCGGCGGCGCGGACGACGAGGTTCCGGCCGTCCGTGGGCACGTCTCCGGTGAGCACGCTGCCGTCGGCGGTGGCGATCGCGCCGGCATACCGCACCCGCAGCACGATGCCCGGCGACTCCGTCGCCCGCACGACGAGCGTGTCGCAGAGCGAGGCCGGCACCATGAGCGACTCGATGTCGTGGTAGCCATCGGGCCGCCGTGCGAGCACGGCGAGCGACAGGTTGAGCTTGGCCGGTGCGCGAATGGTCAACGACTCACGAGCGGCGACGGCTGCGGGACGCGCGGGCATGAAAAAGCCACCACCCTCGTGTGGTTCGCGGGATTCCCCCCCGCCGGACCACTCGGCACTCTACCCCCCGGCCCGAAGCGTGGTCAATCCGGCTCGCCCTGGCCGTTACCGCCAGTTGGAGACGAATGCCACCGTGACCAGGGAGAGGACGAGGCCGATCGCCACCAGCACTGCCAGTAAAATCGCGATGCTGCGGCCTGCCCAGAGGTCGTCGCGGATCATCTCCACGCGGTCATCCTTGGCAAATGACTGGTTCCAGACGGGAAACCGCCGGTCGTCGTAGACCCAGCGGGTGCGTTCTTCCAGGTGCTGCTGGCTCATGGCGAGAAGGGGGAGGAATGCGGGGTAAGATTGAACAAATCTACCCCACCGGAACCCGGCATGCCAGAGCGGTCGGCCGGTCGGCCACCCCGTCGCGACCCCCCATGGAACCGACCACCTCACGCCACCTGCTGGAGCCTGACGACGGGCTGGCGGCCTGGCTCGCCGCTCGGGGGCAGCCTGCCTGGCGTTCCAAGGCGATCCGCCGCTGGCTGTTCGCCGGCCGGGTGACCTCGTTCGCCGAGATGACCGACCTGCCGGCGGCGGTGCGGGCCGAGCTCGAGGCCGACTTCAGGATCTGGACGACTTCGATCGCGACGCACCATCGGGCTGACGACGGCACCGAGAAGCTGCTGGTGGAACTCGCCGACGGCCACCGCATCGAGTGCGTGCTCCTGCGGGACGGCGATCGGCGGACCGTCTGCATCAGTTCCCAGGTGGGTTGCGCGATGGGCTGCGTATTTTGCGCGAGCGGCATCGACGGGGTCGTGCGGAACCTCACGACTGGCGAGATCGTCGAGCAATTGCTGCGACTCGCCCGGCTCCTGCCGCCGCATGAGCGGCTGACCCACATCGTGGTGATGGGCATGGGCGAGCCACTCGCGAATCTCGATCGGGTGCTGCCCGCCCTCGCGCTGGCGCAGCATCCCGAAGGCCTCGGCATCTCGCAGCGGCGGATCACGATCTCGACCGTCGGCCTGCCGCCGGCCATGGATCGGCTCACTGCGGAGAACCCCGGCTACCATCTCGCCGTCTCGCTCCATGCGGCCGACGACGAGCTCCGAACACGGCTCGTGCCCGTCAACAAGGCGATCGGCGTGGATGCGGTGATGGCCGCGGCCGACCGGTATTGGGAGGCCTCGGGCCGCCGGCTCACGTTCGAGTACGTGCTGCTCGGCGAAGTGAACGACTCGCCCGAGCATGCCCGCCGGCTCGCGCGACTGATCGGCGGCCGCGCGGCCCTGCTCAACGTGATTCCCTACAATCCCGTCGCCGGCATGCCCTGGAAGGAGCCCACGGCCGATGCCCGTGAGCGGTTCATCGGCAGCCTCGAATCCGCGGGCATCAACGTGCAGATCCGCCGCAGGAAGGGGGCCCGGATCAATGCGGCCTGCGGACAGCTCCGCCGACTCGCGGCCCATATGGCTGGTGGGCAGGTGATCGGTCGGCCGTCGCCCGATCAGGCGAACGAGCCGAAGAGCAGCACGACGGCAAGCACGACGCCGAGGATGCCCCCCAGCCACACCGCCCAGTGAATGGTGGCCACACCGATCGCGGCTGGATCCTCATGCCGTGTGGCAGCGAACACGAGGCTGGCCAGCGCGAGGAGCGGCAGGCCGAAGAAGACACCAGGCACCCGCTCGGCCAGTTGTGCAAACAGCAGCGTTGGCATCGCATCGAACATTGGAATCCATTCCTTTCCCTGGGACGCGGCATGCCCGCCGCTAGGTCTTTTTCGCATCCGGTGCGTCACGGAGCGGGCCGGCCCACGCATCGTAGACGACGAGCAGATTGAGCATGCCGGCGAGCACGGTGTAGAGCGTGCCGATGTCGAAGCCGCGGCCGAGCCGTTCATGCCAGGCCGAGAGCTGGTCGATCGTGCACTGCTTGAACGGCGGCCGATCGACGAAGGCTTCCCGCCCGAGGCCCGGTTCGGCGGCGAGCACTCGTTCGGCATAGGCGGCCGAGATGAACTGGCCCTGGCGCAGCGGCGGCACGAACCATGAACTGGCGAAGTAGGGCTGACGGCCGCGGCCCGCCAGTCGCATCGACTGGAGCACGGCAGGCACGGCGACTGCGCCGATGCCGGCCTGACCGAGGAATGCCAGCCGCGTCTCCCCGGGCCGCCACGAGGCATAGACGACGCGTCCATCACCGAGCCAGAGCCCGACGATCAACGCCGTGATCAGGCCCCCCATGAACAGGCCCCCCTTCGTCGTGCGCCGCTGGTAGAGCTGGCCGAGGCCGGGGATGAGCCAGGAGAGCAACGCCGCAAGGGCGGGATTGCGCAGGTCGATCGTCGAACCGTCGTCCGGCGAGATGGCGACGAACCGCGGCGGTGCGGAGTCCTGGCGACCCACGGGGCATACCTGTGAGAAAGGGGAGCGTCGAGTCTATGGCATCGTCGTCCGCGCTGGAATGACCCGGCCCCCGACGCCCCGTTTGCGGCGGTGGAGAGGATGATTTGCTACGATCTCTCGTTCGATTCCCGACTCCGACTCGTAGGCGCCATCGTGATGCATCGCAGGTTGTTCTTCGCCACCACCCTCCTCGTCATGGCCGGCTGCTCGTCCAAGAAAACGAAGGGCAAATCGGGGCTCGACCGCCTGCCAGCCGGCGCCGCCGGCGCACGCAAGCGGATGAAGGGGCCGCAGACGATGGGGAGCCTGCTCGTCACCAGCTACATCGAGGATCTCAAGAGCCCCCAGGCCCAGAAGCGGCTGCGGGCGGCCGAGGAGCTCGGCAACATGGGTGGCGGCGCGAAGACGGCCCTGCCCGCGCTCCAGAAGCTCACGTCCGACAAGGATCCGAAGGTGAGCGCCGCGGCGAAGCAGGCGATCGCGTCGATCAAGAAAAAATAGGTCGCCTAGCCCCAAAGCCGGCGGACGACCTGGAACCGTGGCGCGGCGGGGGCGGCCGAGGCTGCCGCCGACTCGTCGTGCGACGTGGGGGCTAGTTCACGCCAGACCCGCTCGACGGTCGCCGCATCGACGCGATCGGCGCCGTCACCCGCTGCGGCGACGAGGGCGAGCCGGGCGAGCGTGACCACGGTGCGGGGCACTCCGCCGGCGAACCTGGCCAGTGTGGCGACCGCCTCCGGTGAAAAGCTGTCGTCGCCGCCGCCGACGCGGCGGAGTTCATGGCCGAGGAACGCGGCGACGTCGGCCTCGCTCCAGGGCGTCAGTTCGATCCGCACGGCCGCCCGGTGCCGAACGGCAGCCGGCACGGCGGCGAGGCCTGTGGCCGAGGCAGTGGCGACCACGAGCGTGCGAGCGAATCGGGGCTCGACCGCGGCGACGAGCCGCTCGATACCCTCGACCGCGTCGGCAGGACCGAGATCGACGTCGTCGAAAATGAGCGCTGTCGGCCGCTCCATGAGCCTGTTTTCGCGAAGCCGGTTTTCGAGCTTCTGCCAGGCCCGGAGCGGTTCCGCACGGCTAAGCGGATCGAGTGGCAGGCGTTCCAGGAGCAGGTCGAGCCAGTCACCGGCCGGCAGGCCCCGCAGGGACAGCACCGCCACTTCGGCTCCCAGGCCGCCGAGGCGGCGGGCGGCAACGGCGGCGAGATGGCTCTTGCCCGTGCCGGCGTCGCCGACCATGAGGCATGACCGCTGCCGTTCCTCGACCACCCACTCGAGTCGCGCCAGCGCCTCTTCCTGAGCGGCTCCGCAGTAGAAGGACTCCGGCTCCAGGCTGCCGGTGAAGGGTGGGTCGGTGAACGTGAGGCGGTCGCGTACCATGGGCGGAGTGTAGCGACGGAACTGCGGCCGGTCAGGACGAACTTCGCCGCGAAAACAAGGCATCCGGCCACATGAGCGAACGCTTCTTCATTCCGAGTCCGCCGGTACACGGTCGCGTGGTGCTCACCGGCGACGAGGCCCGGCACCTCGTCCGCGTCCTCCGCGGGCAAGTCGGCGACGACGTGGTCGTGTTCGCCGGCGAGGGAATCGAGTGGTCCGCGAAGATCACCCGACTCGGCCGCGACGAGGCCGAACTCGAGACGGGGCCGGCTCGTCACGATCCGCCTTCGGTGGGCCCTGCGCTGTCGATCGCAGTGGCGCTGCCTAAGGGAGAGCGGCAGAAGTGGCTGGTCGAGAAACTGACGGAACTCGGCGCGGCCCAACTCATCCCCTTGGAGACAGAGCGGGGCGTGGCGGAGGCGACGCCGGCGGCCTGTGAGCGGCTGAGGCGGGGTGTGATCGAGGCCTGCAAGCAATGCGGCCGCAATCGGCTGATGGCAATCGGCGAACCACGGTCGGTGGCCACGGCGCTCGCCGACATGCCGCCTGACAGCCGCGTGGTCATCGCCGATCCGGGCGGCATATCGCTCGACCCACGCGGCCTCGCCGCCAACGCGACGAGCCTCCTTGCGATCGTCGGGCCCGAAGGAGGCTTCACCGCTGCGGAGATCGCCGCGGCCGAGCAGGCCGGCGCGATCCGCGTCGGCCTCGGCCCGCACATCCTCCGGATCGAGACGGCCGCGATCGCCCTCGCCGCTCGGCTGGCAGGAGACGGTTGACAATAAATGAACACAAGTATAGATATTGGTTTGAGCGGCGAGAAGCCTTCGAGCAGTGAACACAGCCCCGCGTGGGAGCAGGCGTCATGGCGAGTGTGATCTTCGAGGAACGGGTGGAGGTGCCGCTCGGCCTCACGGGACTCGCTGACTTTCGGCGGTGGTCCGTGTCTCCCGACTTTCCCGAGACGGGCCGCATCGACTTTCTCGCCGGTACCATCGAGGTCGATATGTCCCCGGAAGACATCTTCTGTCACGGCGTGCTCAAGGCCGAAGTGGCGGCCGTGCTCCAGCGGCGAATCAAGGACCACACGCTCGGGCTGCTGCTCATCGACTCGACGCGAGTCGTCTGCGAGCAAGCCGATCTTTCAGTCGAACCGGACATCGTGTTTGTGTCGCACGCATCCCTGCGAGAGGGGCGTGTCCGGCTCGTGCCGAAGGCGTCGGGTGAGCCGGGACGGTTCGTGGAGATCGATGGGCCACCCGACATCGTGGTCGAGATCGTCAGCGACACGTCGGTCGAGAAGGACACTGTCCGGCTTCCGCAGGCCTACCATGCGGCAGGTGTGCGGGAGTTCTGGCTGCTCGACGCCCGCGTCCGGCCGGCGACGTTCCTGATCCAGCGGTGGACCCCCGCCGGCTTCGTGCCGGTCGCCGGCGTGGAGGGCCGGCAGTGGTCCGAGCCGCTCGGCTGTGGCTACCGCCTCGAGAGCCGCGGGAACTCCCTCGGCGGCCAGGACTTTGACCTCGTCGAAGGGTGACGCGGAGGTGGCCGCGGCGGGCCGTCAGTCGCAGCAGGGGCAGCGTTGCGGCACGTCGATCACGAGCGTGGCCGCATACGCCGTTTTCTCGTACCCATCTCCCTTCTCGTCTGGTTTCACGAGATGGGTCACGATGAGGATCACGTTGCCTTCCTTGGGCGTGTAACTGCACCGCCCTTCGGCGTCGGTCCGGCGTTCATGCGCGGCATCGAACCCCTCTGCCAGCGTCGTGCCCCGCGGGATGAACGACACGACGTGATCGGCCAACGGTTGTCCCTTGAACAGGAGTTTCACGGCGATCGGTTTGTCCGGCCCGCAGCCGAGCACTGGATGGCTCTCCAGCACGAACTCCAGTGGGTGACCGAGCGGACCCGGAAGCGGGCCGTGCGGCTTCGCCGGTGCGTCGAGCGATTCCGAGGCAAGGAAGTAGGTCTTGCCCCCCTTGAATCCCATCGCCCCGTGTCGCACACCCTGGCGGAAGTGGCCGGCGCAGTGCAGCCCCTCGGCCGCCGGCACGAATCGACCCGACCAATAGCCCTCCTTCGGCGCGTAGCCGAGATCGACCATGTCAGGCACGAGGTCGGTGGTCCGGCCATCGGGGCCGACCACCTCGATCTGCACCTCGTCGAGCGAACCGACCTTGCTCGCGATCTTGAAGTCGCGGTGGTCGTTGCCGTGGTTGCCGAGGAACAGGCCGACGTGCACGACGTCATCTGGCCGCACGAGTCGTGGCGCCGCCTCGAGCCACGTGTCGTGAGCCCACACGTGGAGCGGGCTGATCGTCAGGCAGATCCCCACCAGAATGAAATGGAATGCATGCATCGAAACGTTCTTTCTCTGTGAGTTAGTCAAGGTTCACCACCTCTCCGCCGTTGATGCTGTGGAGTGCTCGGTGCACGGCCACATCGGTTTCGTCCGTGAGAAATGCCACGTGGCCGTCGGCGAAGAGCACGTTGGCCCCACCCCGGTGTCGGCTCTTTGGTCCAAAGAAGCCCGACCAGTGGACGACGTAGTCGGGGATCTGGCTGTTGGGGGTCAGGAAGCCGTTGGTGAGGCTGTTGCCCGCCGTGGTGGCGGCCCAGGCGAGTCCCCGGCCGCGCATCGCCGGGCTGCTCGCGCCCCGCCAGCTCGTGAGTGACCGCCACTGGTTGACGAGCGAATCGATGCTCTCCGTGGTGGGCGTGGCTCCGCTTGGAGGCACGAGCGTGCCGCTGTTCCAGCCCGTGGAGCCGTTGAGCGTGTACTGATACGGAAACGGAGGCGGCGACCCGGCGGGAAAGGTCGTGTCGTTGCCGATGCTGCGCACCGCTTCGCTGCCGATCACGCTCTTCGACGTGCCGTCGCTGATCTGCGAGATCCGGACCTTCGAGTTTTCGTACACGATCCCGTCGGTGGGTTTGGCAAAGTTCCAGAGCATTCCGCCCTGCCCGTTGGCCGTGGCGCTCCCGATGCTCACCATGTAGTTGTTGCCGCCGTAGCTGAAACTGCTAGACGTTTGCACAGCCGGCGCCCCATCACTGGGGCAGAGCAGCACCTGGATCGGCGTGGCGAACGCGGTGACGAAAGCCGGATTGGGCTCCTGCGCGGAGAACGTGCCGCGAAACGCCGCCTGCTTGAAGTCGAAGGTGTCGGCCAGCGTCGCCTCCTCCATGTAGGGCAACACCCGCGCGTGCAGCGACCAGCCTCCCCCAGCCGACCAGGCGGCGGTGCCTGATGGCCGCACATCGGTCGATGGAAAGTGCCGCCGACCACTTTCGAAGTTCAGCAGGCCGAGTCCGAACTGCCTCAGGTTGCTCGTGCAGCTCATGCGTCGGGCGGACTCGCGGGCCGACTGCACTGCAGGCAAGAGGAGACCGATCAACGTGCCGATGATGGCGATGACGACCAGCAGCTCGACGAGCGTGAAGGCTCGCCTGAGCCGCGGGCCGGCAGGCCGCGCGGGGGTCAGGATATGCATGGAGGGAGCGAGTCCGTGTGTGGATGTGGAGTGGTGCCTGAGCAGCCGCGGTCGCGCACGGCGGCAGCCGTGAGAAGGCGGCGAAACAGCGCGCAGGCGCGGGCGACCGCAGTGGCCGCGCGTGCCCTCTGAAGGCCGGCAGAATGCCGCGTCAGGCGGCCCGGGGCGGCGGCAGGGCAGGGGCCGCAGAGATGCTGTCGGCGGCATGATCGCCGCAGATGCAGACTCCGACGAAAGGCGATTGCAGCGAGAGTTCGACCCGTGGTGGCGGCAGTGAACCACCGACCGCGAGCCATTGGGTGACAATGCCGCCGCAGGCGAGCATCGCCTGAAGCGTCACGGTGCGGAGTCGCGGTGGCGCGGGTGACGTGGGCGGCATGGCCTCTTTCTCGTCACTCGCACCGGCGCTGCAGCAGGTCGGCTTCTTCGCGGCCTTGGCGGCACAGCATCCGCCGGCCGGCGCTGTCGGGGCGGCATCGGCCGCGACCCGGCGCTCGAGTGCCACGAGCACGGCCGGTTCGACGCTGTGGGCCTTGGCCCAGGCGAGCCGCTCGGCGGGCGTGTGGCAGCAGCAGTTGGCGAAGCACTGCTCGGCCGTCGTGCAGCCGCACGGCTTGTCCATGCAGGGGAATGGCCGGGAGCGATCCTTGGCTGCGAGCCGCGTGTCGGCCACCGCATCGCCGCGCGGCGCCAGCATGCCCATGGGCAGCGGCAGGCCACTGGCGAGGACCGCATAGCCGGCGATCGCCAGCCACGTCGTCGCCCGTTGCAGCCATGCAGGACTGTTCATGCAGGAGAGGCTACGACCATAGCCAACCCCGGTCAAACGCCGGCCCGCCCGTAGCCTGCCTATCGCGGTGCCGCCGCGCGAGTCGGCCGAGCAGCTAGCTTTTTCAGGAGGGCCCAGATGGAGTCATATGGCGCGGATGTAGTCGATCGCCGCAGCAAGCTCCTCGCGGGCGGTTCGCTCCTCGACCGGCTCGAGGCCGATCCAGCCGCGATAGGCCCGCTCCTCGAGGGCGGCGAACACGGCCGGCAGATCGACCTGGCCCGTGCCGAGCGCGACCGCCCGACCCCGGCCGGCGAATGCGCCGGCCACCGCATCGGTGGCGTGCACGCTCTCGATATGCGAGCCGAGTGTCTCGATGGCCGCGATGGGGTCGTGACCATGCACGATGGCTGCACCCGTGACGAGGTCGCAACCGATCGATCCTTCCGGCAGGGCTGCGATGAGTCGCGCAAGATCGGCAGGACTCGCGCGGCCCACCTCGGCACAGAGCGTGGCCCCGGCCCGCTGGCCCCACAGGCCGATGTCGGTGAGCACGTCCACGAGCAGCTGCCACTGCGGGCCTTCAGACTCGGGCGGGATATCGCCCACATGATTGAGCACGACGCGAGCGCCAATCGCGTGGGCCAGGTCGAGCGCCCGCTTCGTGGCGGTGATCCGCCCCTCGAGCCGGTCCGCATCGGCATAGCCGCCGCGGGTGCGGAACGTGACCGCCGACACGACGATCCCCTCGTCGCCGAGCCACTTGCGGATCTGCCGCAGGCCGGTCTGCGTGAGCTGGTCGGGAGCCAGGCCACCACGGGCGTCGAGTTCCACCGCCACGAGGCCGAGATCCCGGGCCAGGCGCAGAGCCGTCCGCAGGTCGCGGGAGAGCGACAGGGCGGCGGCGGAGAGGCGTGAGGTATCCACGAGCACGAACCTGCAGGGCGGTTCCCCGTATCCGGGGCACGAGCCACGAGCATAGTATTCTCTCCGCATGCCCATGCTCGCCCAGGTGACTACCGAACTCGAAAGCATCGCCCCGCTGCGGCTGGCGGCCGACTGGGATGCCGTCGGCCTGCTCGTCGCGCCGCGGCGCGACATGGTCAGCCGCGTGCTGACCTGCCTGTCGCTCACGCCCGCCGTGGCCGCCGAGGCTGTCCAGGAGCGAGCCGATCTCGTCGTCACGCACCATCCGCTGCCGTTTCGGCCACTGGGGAGGCTCACAACCGACACGGCCGCCGGCCGTGCCCTGCTCGACCTCGTGCATGGCGGCTGCGGGGTCTGGAGCAGTCACACGGCCTGGGACTCCGCAGCCGGCGGAATCAACGATCAGCTGGCCGCACTCCTCCGACTCTCCCATGTGTCACCGATCGAGCCCGATGCCGAACTGCCGCTGGCCGGCTTTGGCCGCGCCGGCACGGCCCCCGCTGGCGAGACCCTGCTCGACCTCGGCCGCCGCATCGCCTCCGCGCTGAATGTGACGGTCGTAGAGATTGTCGGTGATCCATCCCGGGCAGCCGGCCGGGTGGGGATCGTCTGCGGCTCGGGGGGCGGTTCGATCGCGACCGTCCGTCGGGGTGGCTGCCAAACGCTTCTGACCGGCGAAATCAAGCTGCACGAGGCACTCGAGGCGGAGGCGGCAGGGCTGGCCGTGATTGCCGTCGGTCACCATGCCAGCGAGCATTTTGCGATGCAGAGCCTCGCCGAGCGGCTGATGACCGCCCTACCCGGCCTGGTCTGCCTGATCAGCCGCGCCGATCGCGACCCATTCACCGCGGTGTCGGTGTCGGACCGACCGGCGCGTTGATCCGGGTTTTTTGCGCGCTATCCTTGAAGGTCTTCAGGCGACGCACTCCCTCTGCCCCCAGGCGGTTCCATGGCCCGGTTTCTCACCGCCCTGCCGGTCTACAACGAGGCGGCGCACGTGGGGGGTGTACTCGACGAGGTGCTCGCCGTCACGTCCGACGTGCTCGTGGTGGACGATGGCTCCTCCGACGGCACGTCCGACCTGCTGGCCGCCCGTCGCGACGGGCGGGTCGTGCGGCATGCGGCCAATGCCGGCTACGGCGCCGCGCTGGCGACGGCGTTTCGTGAGGCCCTGGCCGGCCCGTGGGACGGCCTCGTCACGATCGACTGCGACGGGCAGCATCAGCCGCGGCTGATCCCGGAATTCGTGGCGGCCTGCAGCAACGGCACCGCCGACCTCGTGAGCGG
>Ga0315906_10000670_pt1 | contig 53382 bp, 55 predicted proteins | sample LakEriMetagenome_4_FD_203526 | JGI IMG/M metagenome (GOLD analysis project Ga0315906, IMG submission 203526) | Freshwater fungal communities from buoy surface, Lake Erie, Ohio, United States - Buoy 2 MA122 | ecosystem: Environmental > Aquatic > Freshwater > Lake > Lake biofilm | place: USA...
AGAACCTCGCCCTCTGGCGCGTACCGGTGACCCGCATCGAGCATGTGTTCCTGACGCATTTCCACTCCGACCACATCGGTGAGCTCGGCGAGTTCAATTTCATGGGCTGGGCGCAGGGGCGGCGCCAACCTCTGCAGGTGCACGGACCGGAGGGTGTCGAGCAGGTGGTCGATGGCTTCAACACCGTCTACGCCCTCGACAGCGGCTATCGTCATGCGCACCACGACCACGGCAAGGGGCTGATGCCTCCGGTCGCGGCGGTGATGCAATCGCGCCTCATCGGCTTGGCACGCACGGGCGAAGCGCCGCAGGGCCGCAGCGCCGTCGTGTTCGAGCAGGGCGGCGTCAAGGTCACCGCCATCGAGGTCGACCACCGGCCCGTCACCCCGGCGTTCGCCTACCGCTTCGATTATCGGGGGCGATCGGTGGTGATCAGCGGCGACACCACCTTCTATCCGCCGCTCGTTGCAGCAGCACGCGGTGCGGATGTACTCGTAAGCGAGGCCGAGGCCCACCACATGCTCGAGACGGTGGCCGGCGTGATCGAGACGGGCGGCGATGGACGGCTCGCTGGCGTGCTGCGCGACACCACCGACTACCACCTCACCCCCGTGCAGGCCGCACAATTGGCCAACGAGGCGGGCGTGCGCGAACTCGTGTTCACGCACATCGCGCCGCCGATCCCCTGGCGCGCCCTGCCGTTCGACTTCATCGAAGTGCCATGGCTGCGCGGTGTGAGCGAGGTGCGCAAATCGGGCGTGCACCTCGGTCACGACGGCATGCTCATCACCCTCCCCGCCGACGGTGGCGCCGTACAGTTCAGCCGACTGCGTGGCTGATCGCCCGCGCGGCTGACGCGCTGTTCAACGCCCTGCGGGCGCGCCGAGTATCCGGTTCAGCTCGATGAAGTTGCCGTCAGCGTCCCAGACGGCGCTGAACAGCACCGGGATGACGCTGCCACCCGGACCTGGGTACTCGATGCGGCGCGGCGCTTCGGCGACCCGTACATCCGGCGTGGCGCTGATCCGCTCGAAACGCGTCTCGAGATCCTGCAGGTTGAACACCAGGATGGGATCGCCCGGCTGCGCCTTGCGGAATTCGGGCGGGGGGACTGCCTCGGCGAGGTTCAGCCGCTGCATCAGGCCGAGCACGCCGACGAAGTCGTCGTTGGCGCGCAGCAGCACGAGGCGCGTCGTACCGCCGATCACCTGGTCGTAGATCACCGTCAGCCCGAGCGCATCGCGGTAGAGCGGCAAAGAACGGTCGATGTCGCGGACCACGAGCGTGGTGCGTCGCAGATCCACCGGGATCCGCTGCGCCTCCGGCACCGGCGCGGCGACGATCGGCGTCAGCGGCAGCGCCCCGCAAAGAAAAGCGAGCAGCGCGGCCGTGAATGGAATCCACCGACGCCTCCGCGTAGACTCGCGACGACTTCGGGCTTGCAACGGATCGACAGAGCGGACGATGTTCATCAATCCAGACTACAGCCAACGGGTCGTCCTGCGCCATCACGACCTGCCGTGGATCGAGAGCCCTGAGGCCGGCGTCGAGAGACGCATGCTCGACCGGACAGGGGGCGAGGTCGCCCGCGCGACCTCCGTCGTCCGCTACCAGCCGGGCGCCCGGTTCAGCGCCCACACGCATGATCTCGGCGAGGAGATCCTGGTCCTCGACGGCGTCTTCAGCGATGAGACGGGCGACTATCCCGCAGGTTCATACCTCATGAGTCCGCCGGGATCGAGACACGCACCCTTCAGCGAGACGGGCTGCACCTTGTTCGTGAAATTACGCCATCTCGGGCCCGACCAGACGGTGCGCGAGGTCGTCGACACCCGCAGCGCGCCTTGGCATCAGGGCATGGTCCCGGGTCTCAGCGTCATGCCGTTGATGCGCCAAGGTGCCGGTTCGACCTTGGTCCGTTGGGCGCCGGAGACCCGCTTCAGCACCCACCGTCATTACGGCGGCGAAGAGATCTTCGTCGTGCGCGGCGTGTTCTCGGACGAGCACGGCACCTATCCTGAAGGGTCGTGGATCAGAAGCCCGCACATGAGCCAACACACGCCGTTCAGCGAGACGGGCTGCACGATCTTCGTGAAGACCGGTCACCTCCTGCCGGACTGATCGCAGGCGCGGCTCAGACGCTCAGCAACTCAGCGGCGTCACCGACGCCGCGCGAAGCCCGGTTCCACCACTGCGAGAACGAATCACAGCGCCGATCGACCATCGGGAAGATCGTGGGCGCCGCCTCGCATTCGGCCCAGCGCGCGAGCCAAGGCCTGAGATGGGGTTCATCGACGCTGCGCACCTGACGGGCGCCCTGCAAGGCGGCGCCGATGGACGCCGCATCCCCTTGCCAACGGAGCGGGGCGAGCTCGGCCATGCGTTGCGCGACGAAACGCCAACGCTGATCGCTCCACGGCCAGGCGCGGTGGAAATCGGTGAGGAAGAGGCCCACGACGACCGTATCCTGCGGCAGCGACTCCGGGAGGTCACCCAGATTCCAAGGATGGATCAGCCACACCTCACGATCTGCGACAGCCGCAGGATCGGGCGGCGTCACACCGAGTCCGGCAGGCGGCGCGGTGCGCAGTGGCGGCTCGAGGCGCGCGGACTCGACCGCCGACGCGTCGTCTCCTGCGCGCACCGGGGTGGGTACCTGCCGCGCGATCGCATCCAGCGCCTCGTACGACCGATCGATCACGCTGCCCGAGCTGTGCCATGCAGCGGGCGCGTAACGGGCGACATTGTCCGCGTTGAAGAGATAAGGCTTACGACTGCCCGTTCCGGCCACCCACTGCCAACTGAGGTGGTTGCTCGCGAGGTCGCCGTCGAGCAGATGCCCATAGAGCCAGTCGGCCGCGACCCGCCAATGCACCTTGCGCAGGTGCACGACATAGCTCGCCAACCACATGCGCGCGTGATTGTGCAGGTAGCCGGTCGCGTACAGGCTGTGCACCGCCCTGTCGATGACCGGCACACCCGTGGCGGCTTCACGGATGTCCGTCGGCAGCTGCGAGGCGTATCGGGCATCGGGCAATACGCCTTCATGCAACGAGTCCATGATCCCCATGCCCCGATGGCCCCAGACATGGCGGAAGTACTCCCGCCAACCGAGCTCGAACACGAACTTGTGCTGCACGTCGAGCGGGTGACGGGCCGTCACACCGGCGAGCACCTCGGGCAGACTGACCAAGCCGTGCGTGATGTACGGCGACAGATAGGTGACGGCGCCCGCGATCGCGTTGCGGCTGCGGGCATAGTCTTCCGGACGGACCGCGTCGATGCGCGCCAGCGCAGCTTGGCGGGTCGGCGGAAAATCCATACGAGAGTCCTCGGGCAGGTCTTCGGCGAGACCGGACAGGGATCTTGGAGGATGGTGGCCGGGGTCGGAATCGAACCAACGACACGCGGATTTTCAATCCGCTGCTCTACCAACTGAGCTACCCGGCCTCGGGCAAGCAGAGACCCCGATCGGGGGGACGCAATTAGACTCGCGCGACGGCGGCGCGTCAAGCGGGTGGTCAGGCAAGCCGCTGAATAGACGCGGTTTTCCGCCGCTCGACCGCGGTCACTTAAGGCGCCACGGCCGCCGCTCCGGGCCGCCTCGGGTCAGCGGCGCCGAGGAAAAAGTCGCCCTCGATGGCGATCGACTGCGCGCTTCCCATCGTCTCGCTCTGGCGGAGCTTGTGGCCCTTGCGCCGCAGCAGCGCCAGCGTATCGGGATTGAAGTTCGGTTCGACCTCAAGCGCGCCCTCGCCTTGAGAGATACGCGGTTGGTGGGTCGCCTCGTCGATGTTCAACTTGAAGTCGATGACGTTCACCAGCACCTGCAGCACCGTGTTGATGATCCGGCCGCCACCGGGCGTGCCGACCGCGAGCCACGGCTTGTCACCACGGAACACGAGCGTCGGCATCATCGTGGACATCATCCGCTTGCCGGGTTGCATGGCATTCGGTGGCTCGGGTTCGCCGCGCTGTGCCGCGCGGAACGCCCGCTCATGGCTGAAGTTGTCCATCTGATTGTTGAGCAGAAATCCGCCGCCTTCGATGACGACGCCCGACCCGAAGTCGGACCCCAGCGTGTAAGTGACCGACACCAGATTGCCCTCACGGTCGGCGACGGAGTAGTGCGTGGTACTCGGGCTCTCGAACGCAAAGGGATCGCCCGCGGTGACATCCCCGTCGGCGCTCGCTCGGCGCAGGCTGATGAGCTTCGCACGGCGGGCGGCATAGGCCTTCGAAGTCATGCCGTTCACCGGCACGGTCGCGAAGCCGGTGTCCCCCAGGTGCCGCACCCGGTCACGATGGCCGAGGCGCATGGTCTCGGCGAGCAGGTGCAACGAGTCCGCGGATCCCGCGGCCATCTTGCCGACCTCGAAATTCTCGAGGATGTTGAGCATCAGGAGGAGCGCCGCGCCGCCGCTCGCCGGCGGCGGGGTGTAGACGGTGTGGCCGCGGTAAGTGCCGACCAACGGCTCGCGCTCGATGGCTCGGTACGCCGCGAGATCCTCGCGCGTGATGAGCCCCCCGTGGCGACGCATATCCGCCTCGATGCGCGTGGCCACTTCCCCGGTGTAGAACGCATCGGCGCCCCCCGTGGCGACCTGGTCCAGCGTCCAAGCGAGGTCCGCTTGGCGCAGGCGCTCTCCCGCTCGGTAGGCCGTGCCGTCGGCCTTGAAGAAAGCGGACTGCGCAGCGGCGCTGGCCTTCAAGCGTTCGCGCCCCCACCCGAAGACGAAGGCCTCGTCGGCGCTCAGCGCGACGCCATCGCGGGCGAGGGCCACCGCCGGCGCGACCAACGACGACCACGCGTTGCGGCCGTACTTCCCGTGCGCCATCCAAAGACCAGCCACGGTGCCGGGGACGGCGGCCGCCCGATAGCCGGCCGAGGCGTCACGCAGTTCGCGTCCCTCAGCATCGACGAACATCCCAAGCTTCGCTGCGCCCGGCGCCACGCTGCGGAAATCGATGACGGTAACGCGCTTCTCCTCGGCGAGGTATACGGTCATGAAGCCGTCGCCGCCGATGTTGCCGGCGCGCGGCAACGTCACCGCGAGCGCGAACCCGACCGCGACGGCGGCATCGATGGCGTTGCCGCCCTCGGCAAGGACCCGGGCGCCGACCGCGCTGGCTGCCTCGTTCTGGCTGACCACCATGCCGTCGAGGTCGACCCGCGGCGAATGGATGCTCGGATATTCGAGCAGCGACCGCTGCTGTGCCCGGGCTTCGGACGACGGCAAGAGGCCGAGGGCTACCACCACAGATGCGGCCAAGACAGACCGCAAGGATCCCAGAACGAAGCTCTTCATCGCGTACTCACTCCCTACCGACACGGCGCGCTGCGGCGCTGCCGACGATCAACCACAACGCACCTGCAAGCGCGTAATGCAGCGCTTGGGTCTTCGACAACAGTGTAGGCAGCGCGCCGACCGTTGGCCAAGCGCCGGCGGCGATCGCGAAACCGGCGAACAGCAACAGCACGCCTGTGAGCGCTGCCGCTCGACTGCGGCCTCCACCGTGACGGAGGACCACCCACGCGATCGCAAGCAAGCTCAGCAAAGGCGCGAGCTGCCCCCAGGCCTTGAAGCCCAGCAGCCACACCGCGATGCCGAAGCCGCCGATCGGGAACGCGAGCCACCAGGCGCCGACCGCATGACGCGCGAGCGCACTGCCGGGGCTTGCGAGACTGAACGCCAGCAGCGGAAAGCCGGCCACGGCCGCCACCAGCGAAGCGAAACGATGCGCACCACCGACCGCCGTGGCCAAGGGCTCCCATGATGAGAACCGCAACACGCCGAGCAGCGCGGCGATGCCGATGAGCAGGCAGGCGACGCCCATCCCGCCACGGCCATCGGCGCGGCAGCGATGCGCGAGCACGGCACAGACGAGTGCGAGGACGAGGTCGGAGAACGCGTCCGGCGTCATCTTGACGGCATCCGTCCGCTCACGTAGGCATCAAAGAAAAAGCAGCCAGGCGACCGGCAGCGCGACGATCCAGCGCGTCGCCTCGAGCCAGCGTCCCCAGCGTCGGCCCTCCATCAGTCCCGCAGGTGCCGCCAACGCGGCGACCATCCAGACCGCCGCGAGCACGCCTTGCCAAGCGTCCCAGCGCGGGAACAGGTAGAGGAAGGTGCAGGCGAGCAGCAGACTGACGACGAGCTGCGCACCCACATAACGGGCGAGACCCGGCGACACGCTCACTTCATGGCGCTGGAACGCCGCCGCATCGAACCCGGCGAGACCTTCGCCTTGCCAGCCGGAAGGCGGCGCGAACAGCGCCTCGAGCTTCGCGGCGAGCCCACGGGCGGCGCGCAGATCGCGCCAGATGACGGTGTAGTAGTGCAGGTTGCCCCACAGCGGGTTCACGCTGCGCAGCGGCGTGCGCACGCCGTAGGTGATCGGGCCGTCACGCTCGTCGGCGAAGGTGCCGAACAGCCGGTCCCACACGACGAGGATGCCGCCGTAGTTGCGGTCGATGCAGTAATCGTCCTGCCCGTGGTGCACGCGGTGGTTGCTCGGGCTCACGAACACGCGGTCGAACCAACCGAGCCGACCGATGAGTTCGGTGTGCGTCCAGTATTGGTACAGCAGGTCGATGAGCGCTGCGGTCACCCACATCTCGGGCGGCACGCCCATCACCGCCATGGGCAGGTAGAACATCCAGTCGAAGACGAAGGTCGTAGAGGACTGGCGCAGCGCCGTCGACAGGTTGAAGTGCTCGCTGTTGTGGTGGGTGACATGACCCGCCCACATGATCCGCACCTCGTGGTTGGCACGGTGCTTCCAGTAGTAGAAAAAATCGTAGACGACCACCGCCGCGACCCAGGCGAGCGGGTTGGACTTGTCCCATTCCACGACCGCGAACTGCTGGTAGGCGAGGATGTAGAGGCCGACCGTCAGCAGCCGTGGAAAAGCGGCGGCGATGCGGCTCAGAAGACCGATCTGCAGACTGCCGACCGAATCGGCGAACTGGTAGATCGCGCGACTGCCACCCGCAGCATCGGCGATCCGGTTGCCGCGCAGCCGCCACGCCAACACCGCCTCCAATACGACGGTGGCCATGAAGATAGGGATCGCGTAGAGGATCGGGTTCATGTCGGAGCGACGAAACCTTCTGGCTTGGCCGCGCCTTCGCCGAACAAGAACTTCTCCATCTCGCCCTCGAGGAACTTGCGCGCCTTCGGTTCGATCGGCACCAAGCGGTTCTCGTTGATGAGCATCGTCTGGTGGGCGACCCAGCGTTGCCAGCCTTCTTTCGACACGCCCCGCCAGATACGCACGCCGAGATCGCCGGGATAAGGCAGCCGGTCGAGGCCGGGCGCTTCGCGCTTGAGCACCACGCACTGGACCATGCGGACGGGAACCTCGGCCATAGCCTGCCTCACTGTCGAAGATCCGAAGGATCGAGGGTCAAAGGAACGTGACGGTGAGCCCTTCGAGCAATTGCCTCACCGGAGCCGGCAGACCGACCGCAGCAGGACCCTCGGCACTCTGAAGGTTATACCAGAGGCCCGCAGCAGGCTCCACGCTGGCCGGCGCACCGTCGAGCAGCAGCGGCATGATCTCGAGGTCGAAGTGGGTGAACGAATGCGGCACCGACGCGAGCGCCTGCGGCGTGCCGCGCCACGCGGGGAACTGGCTGCTCGCCCATGCTGTCGCGGCGCTCGCCGAGGCGAACTCGGGCGCGCACCAGAGTCCGCCCCAGATGCCGCGTTCCGGCCGGCGCTCGAGGAACACCGCACCCTGCTCATCCCGCACGAACAGCATCCAGCAGCGTCTCGATGGGCGTGCGTCACCACGCGCGCGCGGCTTCGGCGCCGGGATCTCGTGTTGGCGACCGCTGCGGCGCGCGCTGCAACCCTCGCTCAACGGACAGAGCGCGCAGGCGGGTCTGCGGCGGGTGCACAGGGTCGCGCCGAGGTCCATCACGGCCTGCGTATAGGTCGCGACACCGTCCGCGGGCGTAGCGGCCTCCGACAACGCCCACAACCGCTGCTCGACCGCACGCTCCGCGGCACTGCCCTCGACACCGAAGCAGCGCGCGAGCACGCGCTTGACGTTGCCGTCGAGGATCGGATGCCGCTCATCCCGGGACAAGGCGAGGATCGCACCGGCCGTGGAGCGGCCGATGCCGGGCAGCGCGATCACCTCGTCGAAACGGAACGGGAACTCACCGCCGTGCCGGTCGCGGATCTGTTGCGCCGCACGATGCAGGTTGCGCGCCCGCGCGTAGTAGCCGAGCCCGGTCCAAAGATGCAGCACCTCGTCGATGGGCGCCGCCGCGAGCGCTGCGATGTCCGGAAAGCGCAACATGAAGCGTTCGTAGTACGGGATGGCCGTCGCGACCTGCGTCTGCTGCAGCATGATCTCCGAGACCCACACCCGGTAAGGGCTGCGCGCTCGCTGCCACGGCAGATCGTGGCGACCGCTGCGCAGATGCCAAGCGATGAGCGCGGGACCAAGATGCGACGCCTCGGCGGGTTTCATGACGGGGATTGTATGATGCGCGCACCCCATCATCGCCGCTCACCGTCAGGAACCCCTGTGGACACCTTCACCGCCATCGCTCCCCACGCCTTGCGCGCCAAGGCCTGGGTATTACTGCTCGCCGCCACGCTCGCGTACGCCTCGCCGCTCGCGGCGCAGCCAGTCCTGCCGCAACCTGCACCTCCCACGCCGGCCCGCCCCCCTGCGACCGCGCTGCCCGTCGCCAATCCTGTCACCGAAGCGCTGCGCGAACGCATCGAGATCATCAACGCCGGTGGATCGGTGAGCGTTGATGGGGAACCGCTGTTCGCCTCGCGCACCTTGGGCAAGCTCTATTCGGAGAACGCGTACACCCCGCTATGGGACCGTGCGCGTCTCGTGTCGCTCATCGAGGTGCTGAAGGACATCGAGGACGATGGTCTTCGCCCGCAGGACTACCACCTCAAGCCGCTGCAAACGCTGATGCAGCGCAAGCCTTTGCCGCCCATCGACCAAGCGAAGCTCGATCTGCTGGCCACCGATGCGTATGCGCTCGTGCTCTACCACCTCTACTTCGGCAAGGTCGACCCGGTATCGCTCGATGCGAACTGGAACTTCAGTGGCCGCGACATCCGCGAGGTCGATGCGGTCACCTTCGTGCGTGACGCCATCGCCCGCAACCGCCTGCTCGCCAGCGTCGCCGCGGCGCGTCCCCAGCATCCGCTCTACAAGGCCGGCCGCGAGTCCCTCGCCGCTTATCGCAACCTTGCGGCGCTCGGCGGCTGGCCGACCATCCCTGAAGGTCCGGCCTTGAAGGTCGGCACCACCGATCCGCGGGTGCCGGTGCTGCGCCAACGCCTCGCCATCACCGGCGATCTCGCCGCCGTCGCGAAGTCCCAGGCGGTACCGCCCGCCGTCGCGGCGACCGCGCCTGAACTGTTCGACACCACGCTCGAGGCCGCGCTGAAGCACGCGCAACACCGCCACCGCATGGACGCCGATGGGGTGCTCGGCCCCGGCACCACGCGTGCGCTCAACGTGCCGGCGAAACAGCGGGTCGACCAACTGCGGGTGAACCTCGAGCGAGCGCGACAGGTGTTGCACGAGATCAAGGATGACGGGGCGCTGGTGGTGGTCGACATCGCCGGCTTCGAGGTGCGCTATCTGATCGATGGCCAGCGGCGATGGCGCACCCGCGCGGTGGTGGGTCAGCCGTTCCGTGAGACGCCGGTGTTCCGATCGACCATCGACAACATCGTCGTCAACCCGACCTGGACCGTACCGCCCGGCATCCTCACCAAGGACATCCTGCCCTCACTGCGGCGCAACGACCGCAGCATCCTCACGCGCAAGCGGCTGTCGGTGATCGATCGCAACGGCAACAAACTCAACCCGGCGGCCATCGACTTCAGCCGCTACTCCGCTTCGAACTTCCCGTTCATGCTGCGGCAGGATGCGGGTCCCGACAACGCCCTCGGCGTGGTCAAGATCAACTTCCCGAACCCGCACCTCGTCTATCTGCACGACACACCGAGCAAAACCCTGTTCAACGAGACCGTGCGCGCCTTCAGTTCGGGCTGTATCCGCACCGAGCGTCCGTTGGAGCTCGCCGAGATGCTGCTGGCCGACCCGGTCCGCTGGGGCCGAGCGGCGCTCGATGCCGCCGTGGCAGCTGGCGACACCCGCACGCTGCGCCTCGCGAAGAAGGTGCCGGTGCTCATCATCTACTGGACCGCCGATCGCGACGACGACGGCAGCGTGGTGTTCAAGCCGGACCCGTATTCGCGGGACGCACGCGAACTCGCGGCGCTCGACGCTCCGTTCAGGCGCGGCAAGCGCCCGGCGTTCTAACCGCCCTGCAGTTCGCGCAGGTGGAATTTGAGGGTCGGTACGCCCGGCGAATCGAGGTGCAGATGGTTGCCTTCGAAGCGCACGGCGGTCGCCGCACCGAAGGCCTTGGTGAAGGCCGCCTCGAATTTCATGCGGCCCTCTTCGCAGGCCATGCGTGTGGTGACCGGTGCCTTGACGGCGATCCGTCCGGCCTCGGGCCCGAGCTCATACCCCGCCATCATGCGGTTGCACCCCGCGTGGCCGCTGACCCGACCCTCGACGAAAGTCAGGATCACGGGCTCGCCGTTGTCACCGTGCGGCACCGGCGTGCCCTCCCAATAGACGAGCTCCCAACGGTTCGCCTCGAGCCGACGGCCCGCCTCGGTGGCAGGGAGTGCGATCGCCGAAGTGGCGGCGACAGCGGCGGATCCCGGGGTCGTCCCACCGCCTTGCGCGGTGCAACCAGCGAGCGTGACCATCAGGGCGGCAAGAGCGGGCGACATGCGCATGACAACCTCTATGCTTTGCGGTCCAAAGAACGGGGCCTCGGCCGAGCCGAGGAACATGGTGGCATGAGGATACGACGGAAAAGGTCTAGAATCCTAGGACCATGACCGAATTTCATTTCACCGACATCTCGCGCGTCATCCAGTTGGTGCTCGCCCCGGCGTTTTTGTTGACCAGCATCGGCACTTTCCTGTCGATGCTGACGCAGCGCCTCGCGAGAGTGATCGATCGGGCGCGTGAGGCGTCTTTCAAGACCGACGAACCCGACGAGACGACCGAGCTCACCGCGCTGCGCGACATGCTCGCGATACGCGCGAAACTCATCCAGCGCGGCATCGTGCTGTGCACCATCGCAGCGATCATGATCTGCGGCCTGATCGGGATGATGTTCATCGATGCACTGCTCGACCGCTCGCTCGCTCGCGCCATCGCCATGGTGTTCGTCGCTGCGATGGTCACGATCATGACAGGGCTGATCTACTTCCTGCGCGAGGTCTTCATCGCGACGGCCTCGCTACGCAGCCGTCATATCCGCAGCGGCGACCCGAAAGTCCGCAACGCCGTCTAGGCGCGACGCCCGAGCCGAGAGGAGGACGACATGGTCGAGGAGATCGGACTCGCACACGGGCTGCTGCGATACCTGCACATCCTGCTGTTCGTGTATTGGCTGGGCGGTGATGCCGGGGTGTTCTACTCCAGCAAGTTCGTCACCGACACGACGCTCTCGCGCGAGGCGCGGCTCACGGCCTTCAAGATCTTCATCAACCTCGACATGCTGCCGCGATACTGTCTCGCGCTGACGCTCACGGTGGGCGGCGCACTCGCGCACTACATCGGCTACGAGCACCCGCAATGGCAGCTGCTCGCCATCCTCGCGCTCGGTCCGGTCTGGGTCTGGGTGGTGCACACCATCCACACCAAAGAAGGCACGGAGTTCGGTCGCAGGCTCGCGACCTGGGACCGTCGCTTCCGCGTGTTCATGATCGCAGCGATCGTCGCCTCGGTCGCTTACCACTGGACGACGGGGCCGCTGCGGCCCTATCCATGGCTCGCCGCGAAACTGCTGATCTTCGCGTTCCTGATCTTCTGCGGCTTCATGATCCGGCTGAAGATCCCGCCGTTCATTGACGGCTTCCGTACGCTCGCCACCAGCGGCCCGACGCCCGAGAGCGACCGCCAGATGACCGACGGGATGGCGGCCTGCCGCCCCTATGTACTGATCATCTGGGCGGGGGTGGCGATCTCGGCGCTGATCGGCGTGCTGAAGCCAGGTCAAGGGCCGATCGGCTGAGGGGGCGGAGCGGCCGCATGCCGCCAGCCGCTGCAGCGCTCAGGGCAGCAGCACCGTCGAGCCGGTGGTGCGACGGGCCTCGAGATCGCGGTGTGCATCCGCCGCGTCAGCGAGGGCGTAGCGCTGCCCGATACGCAGCTTCACCTTGCCCGAGGACACCATGCGGAACAGTTCGCGCGCCGCGGATTGAAGCTCTGCGGGCTTGGAGATGTAGGCGAACAACGTCGGCCGTGTCAGGAACAGCGAGCCACGCTTGGCGAGTTCGAGCGGCGAGATCGCAGGGGGCGGCCCGGAGGCGTTGCCGTAGGTCACCATCATGCCGAGCGGCGCCAGAGCGTCGAGCGAGTCCATGAAGGTGTCCTTGCCTACCGAGTCGTAGACCACGGCGACGCCCGCACCGCGCGTCAAGCGCCGCACTTCGGGCGCGAGCGGACCGCTGCCCGACAGCAGGACATGGCGGCAGCCGTGACGCTTGGCGAGCGCGGCTTTCTCCGCATTGCCCACCACCCCGATGACCCGCGCCCCGAGCGCCCGCGCCCATTGGCAAAGCAACAGACCGACACCGCCGGCTGCCGCATGCACGAGGATCCAGTCGTTGCGCCGGACCTTGTAGGTGCGGCGCAGCAAGTAGTGCGCCGTCAGGCCTTTGAGCATCAACGCGGCGGCCTGCTCGTCGCTGACCGCTCGCGGTACCTTGACGAGGCGGTCGGCCGCGACATTGCGCAGGTCTGCGTAGCTTCCCGGTTGGCCGAGCACATAGGCCACCCGGTCGCCGACCCGGAAGCCACGCACGCGACGCCCGACGGCCGCCACAGTGCCCGCCGCCTCGCGTCCGAGACCGCCGGGCAGCGGCATCGGGTAAAGACCGGTCCGGTCGTAGACGTCGATGAAGTTGAGACCGATGGCCGTGTGGCGCACCGTGACTTCGCCCGCAGATGGCGGACCCGGAGCGAAATCTTCGAGGACCAGCGCCTCAGGGCCACCGGTCTGGTGCAGGCGGATGGCCTTCGGCATACGGGTCAGAGCGCCGATTCGTCGGTCTCGCCGGTACGGATGCGGATGACCCGGTCGATGTCGGTGATGAAGATCTTGCCGTCGCCGACCTTGCCGGTCTTGGCGGCCTTCACGATGCCTTCCACCACTTGGTCGGCGAGGTCGGCTCGCACCGCGACCTCGATACGGGTCTTGGGGACGAAATCCACGACGTATTCCGCGCCGCGGTAGAGCTCGGTGTGACCGCGCTGACGGCCGAAGCCCTTGACCTCGGTGACGGTCATGCCGGAGACGCCGATATCGGACAGCGCGGCGCGCACGTCGTCGAGCTTGAAGGGCTTGATGATGGCAGTGATGAGTTTCATGGCGAGATTCTCCCGATGCAGGGTCCGTACGCGACGAATGAGATATTGCACCTTCTGTGCCACGCTGGCGACACTGAAAAGCAGGGGTTTGGCGTTGGCCGGACCCGCTCCCCGCACCATTATGGCGCAGTCGACCGCCGCGCGCGCCCGTCGATGGTGCGCCTCCGCTCGGTGGTGCCGGGCCGTGCCGCCGCCTATCATCCCGGCCCATGACGATGACGGATCTTCGCAATGTGGTGGTCGTGGGTGCCGGACAGGCCGCAGCGCAGTTCGTCGAGGCACTGCGGCGTCGCGGCTATGGCGGCGCGATCTCGGTCTTCGGCGAGGAGCCCTGGCTGCCCTACCAACGCCCCCCGCTCTCCAAGAAGTACTTGGCGGGCGGACTGCCGGTCGATCGCCTGCAGCTGCGCCAAGCGGCGTTCTACGCTGAACAGAAAGTCGATCTGCACCTTGGCCAGACCGTGACCCGTCTCGAGCGCAGCGCGCGGCAGGTCAGGCTGGCGGACGGCAGCGCACACCCTTACGACGCCCTGGTGCTTGCCACCGGCAGCCGCCCCCGCTCGCTGCCGCTGCCCGGCATCGACCTGGGCGCAGTCCATGTGCTTCGCAGCATCGCGGATGCGGATGCACTGCGGGCCGATGCGCTGCGCGCCTTGGATCGCCCGGCTGGAAGGGCGGTGATCTTGGGCGGCGGCTACGTCGGGCTCGAGGTCGCCGCAACCCTTCGGCAGCTCGGGCTCGAAGTCACGGTGCTCGAAGTCGCCGAACGGGTGATGAACCGCGTCGTCGCCGAACCGGTATCGCGCTGGTACGAGGCGGAGCATGCGCGCCGCGGCGTGGACATCCGACTTGGCGCGCGGCCGCTCGCCCTCGAGGGGGATACCGAGGGACGGGTGCGTGCGGTCGTCACGGCGGCAGGTACGCTCCCGGCTGATGTGGTGGTCCTCGGCGTCGGCGTGCTGCCGAACGACGGCTTGGCGCAGGACGCCGGCCTGCCCTGCGACAACGGCATCCAGGTCGATGAACGCTGTCGCACCGCCGATCCGGCGATACACGCGATCGGCGACTGCACCAACCACCCGTCAGTGCATTACGGTGGACGCGTGCGGCTCGAATCGGTCGACAACGCCGTCGAGCAGGCCAACACCGCCGCCGCCGACCTGCTCGGCATCGAGGCGCGGCACGAGCGGGTGCCTTGGTTCTGGTCCGACCAGTACGAACACAAGCTGGTGATCGTGGGCCTCTCACAGGGCCACGATCAGGTGGTGCTGCGCGGTGACCCTGCGAGCGGCGCGTTCTCCTGCTGCTACCTGCGTGACGGCGAGCTGCTCGCCATCGACACCATCAACGTCGCCAAGGACCACCTCGCGGCCCGCAAGCTGATCCCGGCGCGGCTGCGACCGGACCCCTCGCGGCTCGCCGATCCGTCCATCGCGCTCAAAGATTGCAACGTCCAACCCAAGGAATGAAGCCATGCATCGAGCTGTCCTGCGTCCCCTGCGCCATGCCGCCCTCGTGGCAATGGCGTCGATCCTGACCGTGTCGACAGCAGCCACGGCAGCACCCTCGGCGGCGGAGCAGCCGGCGACACCCCGTCGCCTTGCGATCGCGATCCACGGCGGCGCCGGCGTGATCGCCCGCGAACAGTTGGGCGCGGATGGCGGCGCAGCCTATCGCCAAGGGCTCGAAGCGGCGCTCGACGCCGGCTACGCCGTGCTCGAGGCGGGAGGCAGCAGCCTGGATGCCGTGACCACCGCGGTGCGGCTCCTGGAGGACAACCCGCTCTTCAACGCGGGCCGCGGCGCGGTGCTGGCCCACGATGGCCGCGCCTATCTCGATGCCTCGATCATGTCCGGCAAAGATCTCTCCGCCGGCGCGGTCACCGGCGTCACCACGGTGCGACATCCCATCGATCTCGCGCGACGCGTCATGGAGGATTCGCCCCACGTGATGCTCTCAGGCGAGGGCGCTGAAGAGTTCGCAGGCCTCAAGGGTCTCGAGCGCGTACCGAACGACTGGTTCATCACCCCGACACGCCGGCAACAGCTCGATCGCGTGCTGCAAGGCCGCAGCGCGCCCCGCAACGAGCTGCAGGGGCTCGGGACGGTGGGCGCCGTCGCGGTGGATGCCCGGGGCGATGTCGCCGCTGCGACCTCCACCGGCGGGATGACCAACAAGCGCTGGGGCCGCATCGGCGATGCGCCGATCATCGGCGCCGGCACCTACGCCAACAATGCGAGCTGCGCCGTCTCCGCCACCGGCCACGGCGAGTACTTCATACGCTCGGTCGTCGCCTACGACATCTGTGCGCTGGTCGAGTACAGAGGCTGGTCGCTCGAGCGCGCCGCGAAAGAGGTCGTGCAGGGCAAGCTCGTGCAGCGCGGCGGCGAGGGCGGCATCATCGCGGTCGACCCGCAAGGCAATCTCGTGCTGGAGTTCAACAGCCCCGGCATGTTCCGCGGCCTGCGCGACTCGAGCGGACGCCGCATGGTGGGGATCTACGAGGATTGACGCTCAGGCGAGGTAAGCGTCGAGGTACGCGTCGAGATCTTCTTGCGGCGCTCGCTCCAAGGCCTCGGCCTTGGACAAGGATTCGGTCGTATCGGCGGCGAACTCGGCAGCCCGCGCCGCATCGAGCGCCGGCAGATCCGTCATTTGGGTCTTGTGCGCGGCTGAGGTGCGCAACGCCAGATCGAAGAACGACTCACCCGAGCTGCGCAGCGTGGCGATCAGCCCTGCCGAGGGTGTGACGGCGGGATCGTCGAGTTTGGCGGTCTGCGCTGCCAACGCCGCGGCATGCGGCCGCTGCGGATCCCCCGCATCGAGGAGTTCGCAGATCCCCTGCATCTGGTCGAGGATCTCCCGCGCCCAGTCCTGCATCGGCACTTCGCGGCCATCTCGTCGCAGAAGAAGCCCGGGTTCGCGTCCACGCCGCGCGACGGTGACATGGTTGCCATCGAGCACGCCCTGCTCGGCGGCATCGATCAGCGGACTTTCGCGCATCAGGCAGAACGCCATGAACGCTTCGAGGAAGCGCAGCGTGCCCTCCTCGACGCCCACCGGATCGAAGGCATCGACATCGAGCGAGCGCACCTCCACATACTCGACGCCACCGCGCAGCAGCGCCTTGGTGGGGCGCTCGCCGGAGCGCGCCACCCGCTTGGGGCGGATGAAGGCGTAGTACTCGTTCTCGATCTGCAGCAGGTTGGCGTTGAGTTGACGGTATACGCCATCGACCTTCACGCCGAGCCGCTGGTACTCGGGGTGCGGCGTGCTGATGGCGCGCGTCAGGTCGCGCACATAATCCTGCAGGCTGTTCACCGAGACCTCGACGCCCGACTGGTTGCGGTTGCGGTAACCGAGATCGCTCATGCGCAGCGAGGTCGCATGGGGTTCCCACGCGGTGCCACGGCCGAACTCCGGCAGCACTTCGCCGCGCGCCCGTAGGAAGGATTTGCAGACCGCCGGCGAGACGCCGAACAGATAAAGCACGATCCAGCCGTGCCTGCGGTAGTTGCGCAAGAGGTCGAAGTAGCTCGCCGAGACGAAATCCGCACCGGAATCGCGCGACTCGCGGATCGTCGCCCAACCCTCCCATAGGCGCTCCGGGAAGGAGTAGTTGAAGTGCACACCGGAGATCGCCTGCATGACGCGTCCGTACCGCATCCCCAGCCCTTCGCGGTAGATGGTCTTCATGCGCCCGATGTTGGAGGGTCCGTACTGTGCGATCGGGATGCTGGCGTCGCCCTCGACCACGCAAGGCATGCTGGCGGCCCACAGCAGCTCGTCATCGAGCCGCTGATAGACGGACTGGTGCAGGTCGCGCAGATAACGCAGCAGTTCAGGGTTGCTGCGGAAGGTCGGCGTGACGAGCTCGAGCAATGCCTCGGAGTAATCGGTGGTGATGTGCGCGTGGGTGAGCGCAGCGCCGAGCGCAGCGGGATGCGGCGTCGCCGAGATATGGCCTTGCGGCGTGACCCGCAGCGATTCCTTCTCGACGCCCCGCTGCCCGCCCTGCAGGGCGCGCACTTCCCCGGCGTTCACGAAAGCCGCGAGGCGGCGCTCGAAGGCACGGTCGATGCGGGTCGTGGGCATGGGGTGTGGGATGGGGAGGGATACGCCGGCCGGAACCGACGGCATCCGTCACCAGGCGATGCGCCCGCTGAGCACGTCACGGGCCATGCGCAGATCTCCGCGCAGGCTGTAGAGCGGGTTCTTGAAGGTTGCGGGCGTGTTCTTCTCGAAGAAGTAATGGCCGATCCAAGCGAAACCGTAGCCGAGCAGCAAGCCGGTGAGCAGCAACCGCGGCTGCAGCAGGATGATCGCGCCGGCGAACTGGGTCAGCGCCAACAGCGTGCCGATCACATGCAAGCGGCGCGAGGTGCGATTGGCGTGTTCGCCGAGGTAGAACGGGTAGAACTCGTCGAAGCTGGCGAAGGCCATGCCGGAGCCTCCAGGTGATTCGGGGCGGACGCAGGACGGGGTCGCATCTTGCCCCCGAGCGGCTTCGCGGCGCAACCGCGCCGGGGCAGCGTGTCTTCCCGCCAGCCAGCGTTTACTCTTACGGGACTTGCCCGAGCATGAACCCGTGGAGGGAGAGACCATGACCCGTCGACACCACGCCGATCGGCGCACCCTTGCCGCCTGTGGCGCCAGCCTTGCGCTGCTGCTCGCAGCCTGTACGCCGACCACCGCGGTCAAGCGCCCCGACCGACCCGATGCCGCGACGGCGGCGGCCAAGCCCGCCACCGGCGAGGCCACGAAGACGGCACCCTTCCCCTCGACCTATCGGGCACCGAGCTCCCCGGAGGTGCTCATCAGCGGCGCCACGGTGCTCACCGGCACCGGCGAGCGGCTCGACGGCGCCGATGTACTGCTGCGCGACGGTAAAGTCGCGGCGGTCGGGCGTGGGCTCGCCGCAGCCCCGGGCACGCGCGTCATCGACGGCCGCGGCAAGTGGGTGACGCCCGGCGTCATCGACATCCACTCGCACCTCGGCGTCTATCCCTCGCCGGGTGTCGATGCGCACTCGGACGGCAACGAGGCCACCGCGCCCAATACCGCCAACGTCTGGGCGGAGCACTCGGTGTGGCCGCAGGACCCGGGCTTCGAGGCCGCGCTCGAGGGCGGTGTCACCACACTGCACGTGCTGCCCGGTTCGGCGAACCTGTTCGGCGGCCGCTCGGTGACGCTCAAGAACGTGCCGGCGGTCACCTACCAGGCGATGAAGTTCCCGGACGCGCCGCATGGCCTCAAGATGGCCTGCGGCGAGAACCCGAAGCGCGTCTACGGCAACCGCCGCACGCTGCCCTCGACCCGCATGGGCAATGTGGCGTCGTGGCGCCAGAGCTGGTCCGAAGCCGTCGAGTACCAGCGCGACTGGTCGCAGTACGAGGCGCGCCGCGCGTCGGGCGCCAAGGACCTGCGTGCACCCAAGCGCGACCTACGCATGGAGACGATGGCAGCCGTGCTGCGCGGCGAGATCCTGGTGCAGAACCACTGCTACCGCGCCGATGAGATGGCGATCGTGCTCGATATGGCCAAAGAATTCGGCTACAAGGTCTCGACCTTCCACCACGCCACCGAGGCCTACAAGATCGCCGACCTGCTCGCCGAGCAGAGCGTGTGCGCGGCGGTCTGGGCCGACTGGTGGGGCTTCAAGATGGAGTCCTATGACGCCATCCCCGAGAACATGGTCATCGTCGATGCCGCCAAGGGCGGCTGCGCCATCGTGCACTCCGACTCCGACGAGGGCATCCAGCGCCTGAACCAAGAGGCTGGCAAGGGCATCGCGTCGGCAGCGCGAGCCGGCATCGCCATCGCGCCGGAGCACGCCATCCGCTGGATCACGCAGAATCCCGCGCGCGCGCTCGGCATCGCCGAGAAGACCGGCACGCTCGAGGTCGGCAAGGCCGCCGATGTCGTGATCTGGAACGGCAGTCCGTTCAGCTCCTACGCGCTCACCGAACAGGTGTTCATCGACGGCGCCATGCGCTTCGACCGCGGGGCGCGGCGACCGCTGCCCGAATCCGACTTCATGCTCGGCCAGCCGGCCGCTCCGGGGGTGTCGCAATGATCCGCTCGCAGTCCACCGCGGTTGTCATCGCGGCACTCGCCACGCTCGCGACCCTGGTCGCACCGGTAACGCAGGCCGACGAGGCATTGCTGATCCGTAACGCCACGGTACATACGGGCGTCACCGGCGCTGCACCGCAGGCCGCCACCGACGTGCTCGTACAAGGCGGCAAGATCACCGCCCTCGGCAAGGGTCTCGCCGCGCCGGCGGGCGCCCGCATCGTCGACGCCGCAGGTCGCCCGGTCACCCCCGGCATCTTCGGCGGTCTCACGCGCATCGGCCTCGAGGAGATCGGCCTCGACAGCGGCAACGGCGATCACTCGCAGCGCCTCGGACAGATGCGCCCCGAGTTCGATGTGACGCAGGCCTGGAACCCCGACGCGCAGTCGCTGGTGGTGCACCGCATGAACGGCGTCACCTTCACCGTCCTGACGCCCGGCTCCGCGGCGGGGGGCAGCATCGTCGCGGGTCAGGGCGCCCCGGCGAGCCTCGCCGGCCGCGAGGCGCTCGCGCCGCGTGCGATGTTCATCGACTTGGGCGGTGACGCCAACGACCTCTCGGGCGGCAGCCGCGCGGCGCAGTTCATGTTGCTGCGGCAGGCGCTGGTTGAGGCGCGAGCGCCGAACCTCGTGATGGTGCACGACGAGCGGCTGCTGTCGCCTTCGGGCCGGCAGGTGCTGCTCGAGTTCCTGAAGGGGGGCGGCGTGTTCGTTTTCGATGTCGACCGCGCGGTCGACATCCGGCGCACCATCGAGTTCGCCCAGCAGGAGAAGATGCGCGTGGCGATCCGCGGCGGCGCCGAAGCCTGGCGCGTGGCACCGCAGCTCGCGGCCGCCCGCATCCCGGTGATGATCGATCCGCTCGAGAACCTGCCCTCGAGCTTCGATGCCGTCGGCGCGACGATGTACAACGCCGCGCGACTGCACGCTGCGGGTGTGACGGTGGTCATCTCGATGCGCAGCCCCGACATCGACGACGCCGGCAAGACGCGTCAGGCGGCGGGCAACGCGGTCGCGCACGGCCTGCCGTGGGCAGCGGGCTTGGCCGCCATCACGCGCGTGCCCGCCGAGATCTTCGGCGTCGGTGACCGCTTCGGCACGCTCGCGCCCGGCCGCACCGCCGACCTCGTGCTGTGGTCGGGAGACCCGCTCGAGGTCAGCAGCGTCGCCGACCTCGTGTTGGCCGATGGCCAGGTGCAGTCCGGCGTATCGCGTCATACGCTGCTGCGCGATCGTTACCTCGAACGCGTGCGGCGCGGCGAAGCGCGCTGAGGCGAAGGGAGATACGCGAAGATGCTCGTCGGTAACGCAGTCCGTCCGGTCGCCCTCGTCGGCGGCACCCGCATCCCCTTCGCGCGCGCGCATGGCGCGTACGCGGCGCAGAGCAACCAGTCGATGCTGACCGCCGCGCTGCGCGGTCTCGTCGAGCGCCATCGACTGCAGGGCGTGCGGCTCGGTGAGGTGGCTGCAGGCGCCGTCATCAAACACTCGCGCGACTTCAACCTCGCACGCGAGTGCGTGCTGGATGCAGGGCTCGACCCGCAGACGCCGGCCTTCGATCTGCAACGCGCCTGCGGCACCAGCCTCGAGGCCGCGATCGCCATCGCCAACAAGATCGCGCTCGGCCAGATCGATGCCGGCATCGCCGCAGGCGTCGATACGGTGAGCGACGCGCCGGTCGTCTATACGCGCGAGTACCAGCAACTGCTGCTGCGGGCGCACCGCGCGCGCGACGCTTGGGGGCGCATCAAACCGTTCTTCGGGCTGCGTGCCCGGCACTTCAAGCCTCAGGTGCCGGACGCCGGCGAGCGCCGCACGGGGCTCTCGATGGGCGAGAGCTGCGAACTGATGGCCAAGCGCTGGAGCATCCCGCGCGCCGCGCAAGACCAACTCGCCTGCGACAGCCATCGACGCGCCGCGGCGGCATGGCAAGAAGGTTTCTTCGACGACCTTGTGGCGCCCTTCGCGGGGCTCAAGCGCGACGACAATGTGCGCGCCGACTCCTCGGTCGACAAACTCGCGACCTTGCGCACGGCATTCGACCGTTCTCCTGCCGGCACGCTCACCGCCGGCAACAGCACGCCTCTGACCGACGGCGCGGCGGCCGTGCTGCTCGCGAGCGAGGACTGGGCCCGGGCCCGCGGGTTGCCCGTGCTCGCGCGCCTGACCTTCGGCAAGGCTTGGGCGGTCGACTTCGTAGGCGGCCACGAGGGGCTCTTGATGGCGCCGGCCTATGCGGTGTCCGCGATGCTGCGCGATGCGGGCCTGACGCTGCAGGACTTCGACTACTACGAGATCCACGAGGCGTTCGCGGCGCAGGTGCTCTGCACCCTCGCCGCCTGGGAGTCGTCCGAGTTCTGCCGTGAGCGGCTCGGCCTCGATGCGCCCCTCGGGGCCATCGACCGTGCCAAGCTCAACGTGAAGGGCAGCAGCATCGCCGTCGGACATCCGTTCGCTGCGACCGGCGCGCGCGTGTTGTCGACGCTCGCAAAACTGCTCGCACAGGATGCGACCGCGCGGCGCGGCCTGATCTCGGTGTGCACCGCCGGCGGGATGGGCGTGACGGCGATCGTCGAGCGGGCCTAGCGCGTCCCCGAGCTGCCGAAGCCACCGGCGCCGCGCGCGGTGGCGCTGAAGTCGTCCACGATCTCGAAGGCCACCTGCACCACCGGCACCACGACGAGCTGCGCGATGCGCTCGCCGGGCTGCACGGTGTACGCCGTGCTGCCGCGGTTCCAGCACGAGACCATCAGCGGACCCTGGTAGTCGGAGTCGATGAGGCCGACGAGGTTGCCGAGCACGATGCCGTGCTTATGGCCGAGACCCGAGCGCGGAAAGATCACCGCTGCGAGACCCGGATCCTCGATCCAGATGGAGAGCCCCGTCGGCAGGAGCTCTGCGCGGCCGGGCGCGAGCTCGAGCGGCGCATCGAGGCAGGCGCGCAGGTCGAGCCCCGCGGAGCCGTCGGTGGCGTAGGCCGGGAGCGGGAATTCCGTACCGAGGCGCGGGTCGAGCAGACGGACCTTGAGCGGGCGCGGCGCGGGCGAGCGGGTGTCGTTCGTCATCGTCGCATTATGGGAGAAAAGCGCCGGACGACAAATGGGTGCATCCGCCCGGATTCATCGCTGGCGCCGGTGGGTGACGGCGACGATGCTGTCGGCATGCCGGACCTGCAGACCACCCATCCAAACCCTGTCGCCGCGCGCTCCATCCGCCATTGGCCGGCGTCCGAGCGCCCGCGCGAAAAGCTGCTCCAACGCGGTGCGGCGGCGCTGTCGGATGCAGAGCTGCTCGCGCTGCTCTTCGGCACCGGTCTGCGCGGTGTCGGCGCCCTCGATCTCGCGCGCCAGCTCCTCAACGATTTCGGCTCGCTGCGGGGGCTGCTCGCCGCCGACCGGGACCGCATACTCGCCGCTGCGGGCCTCGGCCCCGCGCGGGTCGCCCTGCTGCAGGGGGCGCTCGAGCTCGCGCGGCGACACTACGGCGCGGCGCTGCGCCCCGGCGAGCCGCTGCACTCCCCCGCCGACACCCGGCGCTTCCTCACGGCGCAGCTGCGCGACCGACCGTACGAGGTGTTCTGCTGCCTTTACCTCGACAACCGCCACCGGCTGATCGTCTTCGAGGAGCTCTTCCGCGGCACCATCGACGGGGCGGCGGTCCATCCGCGCGAGGTGCTGCGTCAGGCACTGTCCTACAACGCCGCGGCGATCATCCTCGCGCACAACCACCCCTCGGGCGTCGCCGAGCCGAGCCACGCCGACGAACTCATCACCGTGCGCCTGCGTGACGCCCTCGCCCTCGTCGACATCCGGGTGCTCGACCACCTGATCGTCGCCGGGCCGGAGGCCGTCTCCCTGGCCGAGCGGGGGGTGCTTTGACAGGACCTCATCCGGGCCCAGACCCCGCTACGCTGACCCTGAGGTTGCCGAGCGGCCACGAGACTGGTATAAATGCCGCCCTTTTGACGGTCGCTGCGGCGCCCGTCTTCTTGTAACCTACTGATCTGAAAGGTTTCTTACCATGTCCCGCGTCTGCGAACTCACTGGCAAGCGCCCCACGACGGGCAACCGCGTCTCGCACGCGAACAACAAGAAGCGCCGTCGCTTCCTGCCGAACCTGCACACCCAGCGGTTCTGGCTCGAAGGCGAGCAGCGATGGGTGTCGCTGCGGGTCAGCGCCAACGCCATGCGCACCATCGAGAAGAACGGCCTCGACGCGGTGGTCTCCGACCTTCGCGCCAAGGGCATGAAGATCTGAGCCGGAGAACCTGAGCCATGCGCGAGAAAGTGAAACTGCTGTCCACCGCCGGCACGGGCCATTTCTATGTGGCCATGAAGAACAAGCGGCTCCATCCCGAGAAGATGGATGTGAAGAAGTACGACCCCGTCGTGCGCAAGCACGTGGCGTACAAGGAAACCAAGATCAAGTGATCCCGCGGCGCGCCCGTCCGGGTGTGCCCAGTCCCGTTCTGCGTTGACGCACCCCGTCATGCCGGAACTCCCAGAAGTCGAAACCACGCGCCGCGGCGTAGAGCCGCGCGTCGTGGGTCGCTCCATCCGTGCGCTTCGTGTCCACGAGCCGCGGCTCCGATGGCGCGTACCGGCCTCGCTCCCCACGCAGGTCCAGGGCGCGACCGTGATCGGCGCACTGCGCCGCGCGAAGTACCTGCTGTTCCCGCTGGACGCTGCAACGCTCGAGCGACTGCCACGGGAAGCTCCCGCTGCGCTGCTCGTGCACCTGGGCATGTCAGGCAACCTGCGTGTGCTCCCCACCGACACCCCACGCCTCCCGCACGACCACTTCGACCTCGAGCTCGACTCGGGCGAGACGCTGCGCTTCAACGACCCGCGCCGCTTCGGTTCGCTGCACTTGGTCGAGGGCGACCCGGCGCAGCATCCGCTGCTGCGGCATCTCGGCCCGGAACCGCTCGAGGACGGCTTCGACGGCGGCACGCTGTGGCGTGCCTCGCGTAGACGACGGGTGGCGATCAAGCAATTCATCATGGATGCGAAGGTGGTGGTCGGTGTCGGCAACATCTACGCGAGCGAAGCGCTGTTCCACGCCCGGATCCGTCCGGGTCGTCAGGCGGGCGGCCTGTCCCGCGCGGACTGCGACCGGCTCGCCGCCGCGATCCGCATGGTGCTCGCCAAAGCCATCGAGGTCGGCGGCACGACGCTGCGCGACTATGTCGGTGTCGATGGCGATCCCGGCTATTTCCGTCAGAAGCTCTTCGTCTACGAACGTATCGGCGAGCCCTGCCGCAGATGCAGCACGCTTGTGCGCCAGCGCGTGCAGGGGCAGCGCTCGACCTACTGGTGCCCGGCGTGTCAAAGCTGACGCGCGCGCCCGACCGGCGCGTGCTGCTACCGCATTTCCGGCGGGTCGACCCCGTGATGGCGGCGCTGGTCGAGACGGCAGGACCTTTCCGGCTACGCGCGGAGCCCTGCGCGTCCCCGTTCCGGCACCTCGTTCGGGCGATCGCCTCGCAGCAGATCAGCGGCCGTGCGGCTGACACGATCCTCGCGCGCTTCGTCGCGCTGTACGCGGGGAGCACCTTCCCGACACCGCAGCAAGTGAGCGACACCGCGCCGGACGCGCTACGCTCGGTCGGGCTTTCAACCGCGAAAGCCGCCGCGCTCAAAGATCTCGCAGCGCACACCCTTTCGGGCGTCGTGCCCGATAGCACGACGCTCGCCGCGCTCGACGACGCAGCGATCGTCGCCCGGCTGACGCAGGTGCGCGGCATCGGGCCGTGGACGGTGCAGATGATGCTGATGTTCCAGCTCGGTCGGCCGGATGTGCTGCCGGTGGACGACTACGGCGTGCGCAACGGGTTCAGGCTCGCTTATGGGTCCGACGCGCTGCCGACGCCCAAAGAACTCGCTCGGCGCGGCGCCTGTTGGGCGCCGTTCCGCTCAGCGGCGGCTTGGTATCTGTGGCGGGCGGTGGACCTCGCCCGCGCCGGAACGCCGATGCCGCTCAGCCCGCAGGCGCGCGCCGCTTCGTCTTCAGCGCCTCGGCCACCGCCGGGTGCACGAACTCCGACACATCGCCGCCCAGCACGGCGATCTCGCGCACCAGCGTCGAAGAGATGAAGGTGAACTGTTCCTTGGGCGTGAGGAACACGGTCTCGATGTCCGGCGCGATGTGCCGACTCATGTTCGCCAGTTGGAACTCGAACTCGAAGTCCGACACCGCGCGCAGGCCACGCAACATGAAGCCGAGCCCGTTATCGCGTGCAAACTCGACCGTGAGCTTCGCGTAGCCCATCACCTCGATGTTCGGGATGCCCGCGAGCGCCGTCCGCGCGAGCGTGATGCGCTGCTCGAGGGGGAACAACGGCGTCTTACCCGGATTGGCGGCGATCGCGATGACGACGCGGTCGAATATCTTCGCCGCGCGGCTCGCGATGTCGAGATGGCCGTTGGTGATCGGATCGAACGTGCCGGGATACATCACGCCGCGGTTCATGCCGGAGACTCCTCATCGCTGACCTGCCGCCTTGCGCGGCGCAGCAGATGATAGCCGACCTCGCCCGCCTTGCCGTCACGCCACGGCTGCAGCGTGGGCGGCAATCCCGGGGGCAGTTCACCGGCCGGTGCCTCGAGGTAGATGAATGCCTCCGGGGTCAGCCAACCGCCCGTCTCCAACCGCGTCGCCACCTTGCCCCACAGCCCTGCGCCGAACGGCGGGTCGAGGAACACGATGTCGAAGGGGCCGGCGGGACGCCCGGCGAGGAACGCAAGCGCATCGGTGCGGTGGTACTCGGCGCTGCCCACCGGCGAACCCGCCTCGCGGGATGCGCCGCTCCATTCCGTGCAACGCTCGCGCAGCGCATCGACGACCCTCGCATCTGCATCGACGAAGATCGCATGCGCGGCGCCGCGCGACAGCGACTCGAGGCCGAGCGCGCCGCTGCCGGCGAAGAGGTCGAGCACCCGTGCACCGCGGATCTGCGGCGCGAGCCAATTGAAGAGCGTCTCGCGCACGCGGTCGGGCGTCGGGCGGATGTCGGGCCCCGCGGGAAAACGCCAACGCCGCCCGCGCCACTGGCCGGCGATGATGCGCAGTTCGCGGGTCTGGGCAGCGCGGTTCTGGACGGGACGGGTCACGGGATGAAGGGTACCCGAGCGGGCGGCGGCGGACCTAACCGTCGGAGCGTATCGGCGCCGCCTGCAGCGACACCTGCTTCTTGCCGTCGGCCACCGATTGACGTCCGACCTCCGCGAAGCCGAAGCCGCGATGGAAGCGCTCGGACGCGGGGTTCGGCGGTTCGATATCGTATTCGCAGGTGACCCAGGGCAGCTGCGACCGAGCCGCATGGGCGAACACCGCCTCGTAGAGCACTCGGCCGAGCCCGCGGCCGTGCGACGCCGCCGCGACCACCACCCGATCGACGTAGAGGAAGCGGTCGTAGCGGGCCTCGAAGAACAGGTAGTTCGGGCTGTCGTAGTCCTGCCCCTCGCGCAAGGTGAGCACGAAGGCCACGACCTGCTGCCCTTCCTCGATGACCTGATGGAGGTCGGCCTGCTCATGCAGCCGCGCGAGACGCTCCGGCGTCAAAGGACTGAGGAAGCGCTCGGACTCGAGGTTCAGGGCGAGTATCTCCGGGAAATCACGGGGCGTAGCGGGTCGCAGCGTCATGGGGATCGGTTCATGAAGATCGGGTCACGGGGGGTCGGGTCACGAGGGGCCTCTGCGCGCTCCGCCGCGATCGTCGCGCACTCTTCAAGCGTCATGCAACCTGCGCAGGCCGTTCAGAGCATCCAATGTGCGCGGTGCTGCGTTGCGTCGTTACCTGCCGTGACGCTGATAGAATCCACGGATGCCCTCCGATGCGCCGACCGGTTTCTTCCAGCGCCTGCGCGCCGCGTTCTCGCGCGGCGGCGAGACCCTGAGTGCGGGACTCGGCGCGGTCTTGGGTGGTCGCAAGATCGACGCCGCGGCGCTCGAGGAGCTCGAGACACGGCTGCTGCAGGCGGACTGCGGCATGGTGGTCACCGAAGAGCTCATCGAAGGCCTGCGTAAGCGCGTGGCCCGCCAGCAACTGGGCGATGTCGATGCGCTGCTCACCGCGCTGCGCGAGGACATCACGGCGCTGCTGACCCCGGTCGCGCAGCCGCTCGTCATCGATCGCACGCACAAGCCCTTCACCATACTCGTGGTCGGCGTGAACGGCTCGGGCAAGACCACCACCATCGGCAAGCTCGCGCAGCGCTACGGTGCCGATGGCCTGAAGGTGGTGCTCGCCGCGGGCGACACCTTCCGCGCCGCAGCGGTCGAGCAGATCGGCGTCTGGGCCTCCCGCACCGGCGCGGAACTCGTCGCGCAAGCGACAGGGGCGGATCCGGCCGCAGTCGCCTTCGATGCGCTGCAGTCGGCGCGCGCGCGCGGTGCCGACCTGCTGATCGCCGACACCGCGGGGCGCCTGCAGGCACAGGCGCACCTCATGGAAGAGCTGCGCAAGGTGCATCGCGTGCTCGGCAAGGTAGACCCCAGTGCGCCGCAGGAAGTGCTGTTGGTGCTCGACGCCACGCAGGGCCAGAACGCGCTCGCTCAGGCGCAGCAGTTCCACGCGGCCGTCGGCGTGACGGGCCTCGTGCTCACCAAGCTAGACGGCACGGCGCGCGGCGGCATCGTGCTCGCGATCGCACGGCAGCTGAAACTTCCCATCCGGTTCGTGGGACTTGGCGAGCAGGCGGGGGACTTCGCGCAGTTCGACGCGGCCGCCTTCGCCCGTGCGCTCGTCGACGGCCCTGCGGTCTGAGGGGCATACTTCCGCCATGATCCGCTTCGACCGCGTCTCCAAACGCTATCCGAACGGCCGTGACGCGCTGCGCGAGGTATCGCTGCAGGTCGAGCCCGGCGAGTTCGTGTTCCTCACCGGCCGCTCCGGCGCCGGCAAAAGCTCCATCCTGAAGCTCGTCGGGCTGCTCGAGCGTCCGACGCGCGGCACGGTCACGGTCAACGGACAGGACACGGCGTCGCTGCCCGCGCGGGCGATCCCCGCCTATCGCCGTAGGCTCGGCATGGTGTTCCAGGACCATCAACTGCTGATGGACCGTCCTGTCTACGACAACGTCGCGCTGCCGCTGGTGGTCGCCGATGCGCCGTTCCGCGACATCGACAAGCGCGTGCGCGCTGCGCTCGACCAGGTGGGCCTGCTCGAGCAAGTCCGCGCACTCCCCTCCGAACTGTCGGTCGGTGAGCAGCAGCGCGTCGGCATCGCGCGCGCCGTGGTCGGCAAGCCGGTCGTGCTGATCGCTGACGAACCGACCGGCAACCTGGACCGCGGGCTGGCGCTCGATGTCATGCGCCTCTTCCGCCGCTTCCAGGAGGTCGGCGTGACGGTGGTGGTCGCGACCCACGACCTGTCGCTGGTCGAGGAGTTCGGGCAACGCAGCATCCACATCGATGACGGCAAGGTGTCCGCATGATCTCACCGGCCACCTGGACGACACGCCATCTGCAAGCGCTGGTCGCCGCACTCGGCCGTCTGCTGCGCCGGCCGCTCGGCGCGCTGCTGACGACGCTCGTCATCGCGGTTGCGCTCGCCCTGCCCGCAGGACTCTGGCTGCTGGTGCAGAACGCACGCTCGGCCACCGGGGATCTTGCGACCGCCGTGCAGGTCTCGGCCTTCCTCAAGGTCGGCACCTCTGTGGAGCGGGCGCAGGAGCTCGCGACCGCCGTACGCGGTCAGCCCGGCATCGCCACCGTGACCCTGATCACCGCGGAACAGGGACTCAAAGAATTCCGCGAGCGTTCCGACTTCGGCAAGGCGCTCGATGCGCTCGAAAGCAACCCCCTGCCGCACACGCTAGTGATCCAGCCGACCACGGTGCAGCGCGACGCGGCCGCCCTCGAGCGGCTACGCGGCACGCTCGCCGGCTGGCCCGAGGTGGAGATCGTGCAAGCCGACACGGAATGGGCGCAGCGGCTCGCCGCCCTGCTCGCGGTCATGCGCACGCTGTTCCTCGCTTCGGCGGTGCTGTTCGGACTCGGCGTGCTCGCCGTCATCGGCAACACCACCCGCGTCGAGATCGCCGCACGACTGCCGGAGATCGCCGTCACCAAACTGGTCGGCGGCTCGGACGCGTTCATCCGCCGTCCCTTCCTCTACTCAGGCCTGTTCCAAGGTCTGCTCGGCGGGCTGCTCGCGGTCGGCCTCCTCGCCGCGCTGCTCGCCGCCCTCGAAGCGCCGGTAGCGCGCTTGGTCTCGCTCTACGGCGGCCAGTTCCGACTCGCCGGACTCGCCGGGGAGGAGACGCTGGTGTTGGTGCTCGCAGGGACCCTGCTTGGGTTGGTCGGCGCGTGGGTGGGCGCTGCCCGCCAGATCGCCCGCATCTCGCCGCAGCCGTGACGGCGCGACACCCGCTGCCAGCCACCGCCATCGCTCTCTCAAACTATTGATTTATAAGTAAAAATAGTTTTGAACTTGGGCGCGGCTTAGCACTCAAAGTCAGGGAGTGCTAGACTGCACTGGAGGTACGACAATGACCGCCAACGCCCTGATCGCTCGTTATTCGGACGCCGCACTTGCCGGTCCCCTCGGCAGTCTCGACGCCTATCTCGAACGCGTATCGCGCGTACCCGTGCTGTCGCGCGAAGACGAGCAGTCGCTCGCGCGCCGTTTCCACGATGACGCCGATGTCGAGGCCGCACGCGCGTTGGTGCTCTCGCACCTGCGCTTCGTCGCGCACATCGCCCGCGGCTATCTCGGCTATGGGTTGCCCGTCGGCGATCTGGTGCAGGAAGGCAATGTCGGCCTGATGAAGGCGGTCAAGCGCTTCGACCCGGATCTCGGCGTACGGCTCGTGTCCTTCGCCGTGCACTGGATCCGCGCCGAGATCCACGAATACGTGCTGCGCAACTGGCGGCTCGTCAAGGTCGCCACCACCAAGGCGCAGCGCAAGTTGTTCTTCAACCTGCGCCGCATGAAAAAAGGCCTGGGTTGGTTGTCCGCCGAAGAGACCGCCACCGTCGCGCGTGAACTCGGCGTGGAGCCCTCGGAAGTCACCGAGATGGAGCGCCGCTTGAGCGCCCGCGACCTCGCCTTCGATCCCTCGCCTTCCGAGTCGGACGAAGAGGACATCCACAACCCCGCAGCCTACCTGCCCGCCCCGGATGCCGATCCCGCACAGCAGGTCGAGGATGCCGAATGGGAAGACGCCTCGCACGCCGGGCTCGCCCGGGCGATCGCCGAGCTCGACCCGCGCAGCCGGGACATCCTCGCCAGCCGCTGGATGGCGGGCGATGCCGACAAGGCGACGCTGCACGATCTCGCAGCACGATACGGCGTGTCCGCCGAGCGTATCCGCCAGCTCGAGGCGAACGCGATCAAGAAGCTGCGCACGCTGATGCTCGAGACGGCCTGAGCGCGTCGTTCAATCCACCCCTTGCTCCGGTGCCGGTGGTGTGGTCGCTTTGCTGTAGCCACGCGGTCGGATCGCCACTGTGTTGACGATACGGGTGCAGCGTCGCCCATCCGCCAAGAAATAGCCGTACTCGAACGAGGGCGTACTGCGACCATCGCGCGCCAGTTCAACCCCGATGCGAGCCTCCAGGTCGGGCGGGAACTCGAAGCGCAGCTCGAGATCGCTGCTGCCGCCGATCTCGAAGTCGATCTGCATCGAGCGTGTCCAGGTCGAGTAGCCCGGGAACACCCTTGCGCAGGCGAGCGCTGCGATCGGGTCGGCGAGCGCGGCCTGGTAGCCACCGAACATCACCCCGCCCGGATTGCGCGAGATCGCGTTGAGCGGCAAGCGGATGCGCACCTTGCGCCACTGCGGCGAGACCTCGAGCACCTTGATGCGCATCACGAGGAAAGGCGGATAGAACTCGAGCAGTCGCCCGTCGGGCAGCCAGCGGTGCTCTGCCGCTCGGCGCAGGATGCGTTGGAACAACCGCGGCCGGCTCATGCCGCAGCCTCCTCGAACACCATCGCGTGCAGCGCGGCGGTGCGCTCCGGCGTCACGGCATAACCCCCCGCCAGCGTCACGGTGAGCGGCAGCCCTTGGGTGCGGGCCCAGCCGAGCACCTGCCGTTCGCGCTCGCGCAGGCCGGCGTCGCTGAGCGCGAAGCGGCCGTAGCGATCACCCGCCGCCACATCGACGCCTGCGAGATAGAACACCAGGTCCGGTCGGAAACCCTCGGTGAGCCGCGGCAACTGCGCCGCCAGCGCCCCGAGATAGGCCGCATCGTCCGTACCATCCGGCAAGCCCACATCGAGTGTCGAACGCATCTTGCGCACCGGATAGTTGCGCTCGCCATGCATGGAGAAGGTGAACACCGAGTCGTCACCCTCGAAGATCGCCGCCGTCCCGTTGCCCTGATGGACATCGAGGTCGATGACGAGCGCGCGGCGGATCCTGCCCTCAGCCTGAAGGCAGCGGATCGCCACGGCGACATCATTGAGCACGCAGAACCCCTCGCCATGGTCGGCGAATGCGTGGTGCGTGCCGCCCGCGAGGTTGCCGGCGAGACCCTCCGCCAAGGCGGCGCGCGCGGCGAGCAAGGTGCCCTGCACGGCAAGGCGTGAGCGACGCAGCAGCTTCGCCGTCCAGGGTACGCCGAGCGCGCGCACTTCGGCCGCCGTCAGCCCCTCGCCAAAAAGACGCGCGAGGTAGCCCGCGGTGTGCACACGGGCGAGATCATCGTGGGCGGCCTCTTCAGGGACGAGCTCGGCGGTGGCATCGAGCAAACCGCAGGCACGCAGCTGCTCACGCACCAACGGGTACTTCGCCATCGGGAACGGATGCCCGTCTGGCAGCGGCAGGAAGTAATCGGGGTGGTAACTGGCTTTCAAGATGGTTCGGGATGGGCTACAAACAGAGGGCGCCTGCCTCGAGGCGTGGACACTTTACACCGGCGGCATGGCCGCGCCCGGAGCACGGATGACACCCGCCACGCTGCCTGCTGCTGCACCCCCCGCCGACCCGGCTGCGGTGAGGGCCGTGCCACCCTACCCGGATCAGGCCTACGCCTGGTATGTGGTGGTGGTCCTGCTGCTCGCCTACATCATCGCCTTCATCGACCGCGAGATCATCAACCTGTTGGTGCCTGACATCAAGGCATCGCTCGGCATCAACGACACGCAGATGAGCCTGCTGATGGGCGGGGCGTTCGCCATCTTCTACACCTTCTTCGGGCTGCTGATCGCATGGTTCGCGGACCGCGGCAACCGCCGCGCGCTGCTGTTCGCCGGCATCATCTTCTGGAGCCTCGCCACGATGACCTGCGGGCTCGCCGTGACCTTCCCCCTGCTGTTCTTCGCGAGGGTCGCGGTGGGCGCCGGTGAGGCCACGCTGAACCCCTGTGCGCTCTCGATGCTCAAGGACTACTTCCCGCCGGACAAGGTCGGCCGGGCGATCGGTCTCTACACCGCGGGCGTGTCGAGCGGCCTCGGCATCGCCTCGATCATCGGCGGCATGATCTATCCGACGCTGCGCGCCGCCGGACCTGTCGAGTGGCCGCTCATCGGCGTGCTGGAGCCGTGGCAACAGATGTTCGTCTGGGTGGGCGCACCGGGCATCCTCGTCGGCCTGCTGCTGCTCACGGTGCGCGAGCCGGCGAGGCGCGAGTTCGTCGAAACGGGACGCAAGACCGAAGCGAGCTCTCTCTGGGCCACCTTCGCGCATGTGTTCAAGCGGTGGCGGGCGTTCATCCTGCTCTTCCTCGCGCTCTCCGGCCTCGCCATCATGGCCTACGGTGTCGGCTCATGGACCCCAGAGTTCCTGCGCCGCACCTATCAACTCTCGGATGTTGAGTACGGCTATTGGTTGCAGGTACGCGGCTATGTCTCGATCGCCTCGGGTCTCGTCGGCGTGATGGTCGGCGGCTGGCTCTGCGATGTGTTCCAGAAGCGCTACGAGGACGGCTATGTGCGGGTCTGTCTCGGATCTTTCGTGTTCCTCGCCATCGGCTACTGCGCTTTCGTGCTGATGCCGACCCCGGCGATGGCCGTCGCCATGCTGGTACCGGCGACGCTCGGCGCGGCGGCACCCACCGCCGCCGGCGCCGCGGCGGTGGTGGCCATCGCGCCGCCCTCCATGCGTTCGCAGTGCATCGCGATGTACTACTTCGTCCTCAACGCGATCGGCTTCTTCGTCGGCCCGACCTCGGTGGCGCTGCTCACGGACTATGTGTTCGGCGACGAATCGATGCTGCGCTACTCGATGTTCGTGGTCGCGGCCGTGGTGTCCATCGGCGGTGCGCTGCTGCTGACCTGGTGCCTACCGCACTTCCGCGCTGCGGTGCGCGAGGCGCGCACCTGGACGGCGCAGGGCGCCTGAGCACCAGACCCGTCCGCATCACCTGAACGGAGACCCCATGGCCCACGCCCCCACCGATCCGAAGCTCCCCATCCTGCAGCGCGACCATCGCAGCGTGATGGGAAAGATCCTGTACACCAGCCGCAAGCCCGAGCGCCTCGGGGAAGAACGCGGCCGCGAGTTCTTCCGAATCGATGTGCATGCGGACGGCACTCGGACCTGCGCGTCCCACTGCGAGATCGACGATCGACCCTCGGTCATGCGCGACATCACCTATTCTTTGGACAAGGACTGGATGCCCACGGACTGCTTCGTACGGCTATCGGTCGGCAGCCGGTTCATGGGCTCCGGCTGGTTCCGCTTCCACCCGCAACATGCCGAGTGCGAGGCCTTCACCTCGCTCGAAGGACGCATCTCGCAGCGCATGGACCTCGCGGCGCCGCTCGCCACCTTCCAGAACCATGCGATCGCCTGCGACGCCTGGCATCTCCGGCTGATCGACCAAAGAAAACCCGGCGAGGTGCAGCGCATCCGACAGATGCTGCTGTCCTCGCCCGACCACCGCGGCGCCACCGGCCCGATGCTCTTTTCGATCGGCCTGAACATCGTGTTCGTGGGCCCCGAGACGGTCACGGTCGGCGCCGGCACCTTCGATGCGCTGCATTACCAGTTCGTCTCGAACCCTGAGCTGCCGCAGGAACACCCGCCCTACGATGTCTGGTGCACGGCGGACGGCGAATACCTGTTCCTGAAGGGTCAGGTGGCCGGCTACATGCAGACCTACTACGAGCTCGTCGAACTGTCGCGTGGCCCCCACTGGGGAAACTGAACCGAATCAGCCGCTTGTGACCGCTGTCGCAAAAAGGGGACTTCCATAGCCCCGCACAAAGTGTATACTTTGCTTGACGCGTTGCGGCGAGACGACCCTTAACCGGTTGATTCTCAAAGCAAATGCGGAGATTGAGGCTTTGATGCATCTGCCGTCCGGCCGCTTCGCGACCGCCCGATGCGGAATGCAGACAACGCTCTTCTCCGGCGATCGACGCGGGCACGGGACGGCCGCCGCCTCCTTTTGGCGACGACCGAGGGATCCGCAAGGGCCCCGACCGGTAGCATTAGCGTCCGCGGGGCGGCTCCTTTGCAGCCGCCGTCAAGCGATCGGCGGCGAACGATGAAACTGGAAACCCCGCGCAAGCGGGGTTTTTTTGGGTCGCGGCGGCTCCGTGATCAGGACCGACGCTTGAGCAAGGCCTCGCGCTGACGACGTGCGTTGTCCGATACGGGTCCCGTCGGGGCGATCGTCAGTGTCTTGTCGATCAACGTCAGCGCCTTGGGGATATCCCCCGCCCGCTGGTGCGCACCAGCGATCCTGAGGTACCCGAGCGCGAGCAGGTCACGCCGCTCGGCGTCGGCCGGCACCAACGGCCGCAGACGGGCCTCCGCAGCCTCGAACTTGCCTTCATACGCAAGCACGCGACTGATCATCACTGCACCGCGCCATGGATCGACCTTCGCGAAGGCCTCTGCACTCGCCATCGCCTTGCGCGATCCGCCACCCACGATCGCCGGAGCAAGCAGATAGTACGACACGAGATCCGACCGCATCTCGTGGTCGCTCGGCGCCAACTCCACGGCCTTCTCGAAGGCGTCCTTGATGCGACCGGCGTAGCGCATCCCGCCCATCGCGCCGCGCGACATCGCCTCCACACCATACAACCGACCGAGCGCGCTGTGGCACCACGCCGAGCGCGGACGCTCGACGACGCAGCGCTCCGCCATCGGGATCACCGCGGCGCGCTTGTCCGACTTTCCCGACGAGACCGATGCGAGATACCAGAGTGCGACATCATCGCGCGGATCGCGGGTCAGCCGTTCCCGCGCCAGCGGCTCGATGTCGGCGGCCCTGCCGTCGCGACGCAATGCCTCGAACACGGCATCGCCGGCCACCGCGGTCGGCGCGGTCTGCGCGAGTGACCACGCCGAGACCACGAGCACCAAGGACCACGACATCCGGGGCATGTCAGCGCGGCTCGCCGAGCCCTGCGCGCAGCGACGCGACCATGGTGCCTTTGTTCGCGAAATCCCAGCCGCCACCGAATGCGATGTCGGCGACGACGAAGCGCCCGTTCTCCTCCCGCAGGAGCACGGTGTCGGTCCAGATGGCTGGCTCGCCTCCGCCCGCGGCCGGATCGATCGTGTGCCTCAGATCCACGGGGACCTGCAGGTCACCGAGACGGCCGCCGGGCGCCGCCGCCGCCGACACCGCTTTGCCCACGGTGAAGGCGGTCGGACCCTCGAAGAGGCTGGAGAAGAGATCGCCGTCTGTGAACGGCGGCTTTTCGGTCGGCGCGGCCGCACGGGCGGCGGCACGCGCCGCATCGGCCCGCTGCAGAAGACCGGTGAGTTCGGCGGACAGCAGCGGTGCCAGGATCAGGCGCTGCGCGTCGGTGGGGGCGCCGCTCGGCCGCGCCGCGGCGAGCGCGGCGTAGAGATCGGCGACGACCTGCTCGGGTGCCGCCGCAGGCAGCGCCGCAGTCGGTGCCGCAGTCGGTGCCGCAGCGACCTCCGCAGCGGGCTTGCTGCCGCAAGCGGTGAGCAGGCCCGCGGCGATGAGGGACAACGCCAGCGCAGGCAGGACGAAAACGGGCTGTGACCGGGTCATCGGGTCGCTCCAAAGAAGTCCCCGCGACGAGGACCGACGGCCCAATATATCAAAGGTGGAAACCCTTAAGGCAGGTCGGTCGATCCCATCAGCCAACGGTCGCACTCGCGCGCCGCCCCGCGGCCCTCAGCGATCGCCCAGACCACGAGGCTCTGACCGCGACGACAGTCGCCCGCTGCGAACACGCCGGGTACGCTCGTCGTGTAGCTCACCGTGTCAGCGCGGATGTTGCGACGCTCATCGAGCTCGATCCCGAGATCGAGCGGCAAGCTCTCCTCGGTACCGGTGAACCCCATCGCGAGCAGTACGAGCTGTGCCGGTTGACGACGCTCCGTACCCGGCTGCTCGACCGGCACAGACCGGCCCTGCGCGTCGATCTCCCAACCCACCTCGACGGTCACCAATTCCTTCACGCGACCCGCCTCATCGCCCACCAGGCGCTTGACCGTGGTGAGGTAGGCCCGCGGATCGCGTCCGAATCTGGCCGCCGCTTCCTCTTGGCCGTAATCCGTCTTGTAGACCCGCGGCCATTCCGGCCACGGGTTGTCCGCCGCACGCTCGGTCGGCGGCTTCGACATGATCTCGAACTGCGTCAGCGTACGGCAGCCTTGGCGCATCGCCGAACCGACACAATCTGTGCCGGTATCGCCGCCACCGATCACCACGACATCGAGCCCCTTGGCCTCGATCATCGCGCTCTTCGGGCCCTTGCCGAGCAGCGCTTGGGTGGCGTCCGTGAGGTAATCCATCGCGAAGTGCACGCCCTGCAGCGACCGGCCCTCGACCGGCAGATCACGCGGCACCGTCGCGCCGGTGCAGAGCACCACGGCGTCGAAGTCCCGACGCATCATCTGCGCCTCGTAGTTGTCGCCGACTTCGGCGTTGTAGACGAATCGGATCCCTTCCTGCTCGAGTTGGTGGATGCGGCGCATCACCACCTCGTGCTTGTCGAGCTTCATGTTCGGGATGCCGTACATCAGCAGCCCGCCCGGGCGGTCAGCGCGCTCGAGCACCGTCACCGAATGTCCGGCACGGTTGAGCTGCTGCGCGGCGGCGAGCCCTGCGGGACCCGACCCCACCACGGCGACTTTGCGTCCCGTGCGCGTCTTCGGCGGCTCCGGGACGACCCAGCCCTCCTCAAAACCGCGCTCGATGATGCTGTTCTCGATGTTCTTGATGGAGACCGGCGGCGCGTTGATGCCGAGCACACATGACCCTTCGCAGGGCGCGGGACAGACACGCCCGGTGAACTCGGGGAAATTGTTGGTGCGGTGCAGCCGCTCGAGCGCCTCGCGCCAGAGCCCGCGGTAGACGAGGTCGTTCCACTCGGGGATCAGGTTGTTGACCGGACAGCCTGACGCGCCGCCGCTCATCGCCTTGCCGGTGTGGCAGAACGGCACGCCGCAGTCCATGCAGCGCGCCGCCTGGTTACGCAGCGACTTCTCGTCGAGCTGGTGGTGGAATTCCTTCCAGTCGCGCACACGCTCGGACGGCGAGCGATCGAGCGGCGTCTCGCGCAGATATTCGATGAACCCGGTCGGCTTGCCCATGATCAGTTGCCCCCCACGCGCGCGAGATCGCGCGAATTCTCCTCGAAGGCCGCCATCACCGCCTCGTCCCCGGAGAGACCTTGGTCGTGGGCGCGTTGCAGACAGGCGAGCACGCGCTTGTAGTCCTTGGGGATCACGCGTGCGAAGCGAGCAAGCGTGCGCGGCCATGTCTTGAGCAGCTCTGCGGCATGGGTGCTGCCGGTCACCTCGACATGGCGGGCGATGAGTGCGCGCAGCGCCTCGGCTTCGACGGGATCGTCGACCCCGCCGACCTCGACCATCTGCGTGTTGACACGGCCGGCGGCGAAGGCGCCGTCCTCATCGAGCACGTACGCGACGCCGCCCGACATGCCGGCACCGAAGTTGCGGCCCGTGGGACCCAGCACGACGACGCGGCCGCCGGTCATGTATTCGCAGCCGTGGTCACCCACCGCTTCCACCACGGTGTCGACACCGCTGTTGCGCACCGCGAAGCGTTCGCCCGCCATGCCGCGGATGAACACCTCGCCGCCGGTCGCGCCATAGAGCGCGACGTTGCCGATGATCATGTTGCGCTCGGCGGGGAAGCCCGCTTCGGCCGACGGGAAGATCGCGAGCTTGCCGCCCGACAGGCCCTTGCCGACGTAATCGTTGGCGTCCCCCTCGAGGGTGAAGCTCATGCCGCGCGGCAGGAAGGCGCCGAAACTCTGCCCTGCCGAACCGGTGAAATGCAGACGGATGGTGTCTTCCGGAAGACCCGCCGAACCCCAGCGCTGGGTGACCTCGCTGCCGGTGATGGTGCCGACCACGCGGTTGACGTTACGGATCGGGAGGCTGGCCTCGACCTTGGCACCGCGTTCGATCGCCGGCTTGCACAGATCGAGCAGCGTGGTCATATCGAGCGACTTGTCGAGTCCATGGTCCTGGTCGATCTGCCGATAGCGCCCGACCTCCGCACCCGAGTCGGGCTGGTAGAGGATGTTGCTGAAATCGAAACCCTGCGCCTTCCAGTGATCGAGCGCCGCCTTCGGTTCCAGCCGATCGACGCGACCGACCATGTCCTCGAGACGCCGGAAGCCGAGCTCCGCCATGAGCTCGCGCAGATGGCTCGCGACGAAGCGCATGAAGTTCACCACATGCTGCGGATCTCCCGCGAAGCGTTCACGCAGCCGCGGATCCTGCGTCGCGACGCCCGCCGGACAGGTGTTGAGGTGACAGACGCGCATCATGATGCAGCCGACCGACACCAGAGGCGCGGTGGAGAACCCGAACTCCTCGGCACCGAGCAGCGCGGCGATCGCGACATCGCGTCCGGTCTTCAACTGCCCATCGGTCTCGACCGTGATGCGGCTGCGCAGGTTGTTGAGCACGAGGGTCTGGTGCGCCTCGGCCAACCCCAGCTCCCAAGGCAGGCCCGCGTGCGTGGTCGAGGTGAGCGGCGAAGCGCCGGTGCCGCCGTCGTGGCCGCTGATCAGCACCACATCGGCATGCGCCTTGGCGACGCCCGCAGCGATGGTGCCGACGCCGACCTCGGCCACCAGCTTCACGCTGATGCGCGCTGCACGGTTGGCGTTCTTCAGGTCGTGGATCAGTTCCGCGAGGTCCTCGATGGAATAGATGTCGTGGTGCGGCGGCGGCGAGATGAGCCCCACACCCGGCGTGGTGTGCCGCGCCTTGGCGATCCAGGGATAGACCTTGGTTCCCGGAAGCTGCCCGCCTTCGCCCGGCTTGGCGCCCTGCGCCATCTTGATCTGGATCTCCTTGGCGCTCACCAAGTACTCGCTGGTGACACCGAAGCGGCCCGAGGCGACCTGCTTGATCGCGGAATTCTTTGAATCGCCGTTCGGCAGCGGCTGCCGACGTTCCGGATCCTCGCCGCCCTCGCCCGTGTTGCTCTTGCCGCCGATGCGGTTCATGGCGATGGCGAGCGTCTCGTGCGCTTCCTGGCTGATCGAGCCGTAGCTCATGGCGCCGGTCTTGAAACGCGTCATGAGGCTCTCGACGGACTCGACCTCCTCGAGCGGGACCGCATCACCCTTCTTGAAATCGAGCAGCCCGCGCAGCGTCGAGAGGTTGCGCGCACGGTCGTCGATGAGCGAGGCATAGGACCGGTAGGTGGCGTAGCTGCCGGTGCGCACCGCCTTCTGCAGGCGATGGATGCTCTCGGGATTGAAGACGTGGAACTCGCCGTCGGCGCGCCACTGATATTGCCCGCCCGCGGGCAGGGCGTGTCCGGCGACCGCCCGCTCGGGGAAGGCTGCGCGATGGCGCATCAGCGACTCCTCGGCGATCACATCGAGACCGACGCCGCCGACGCGCGACGCCGTTCCCGTGAAGTAGTGGTCGATCAGGTCCTGACGCAGCCCCACGGCCTCGAACACCTGCGCACCGTGGTAGCTCTGCACCGCAGAGATGCCCATCTTGGACATCACCTTGACCACGCCCTTGGTCGCTGCCTTGGCGAAGTTCGCGCAGGCGAGCTTGTGGTCGACATTGGTCAGGAGGTTGTCACGGATCATGCCGTCGAGCGACTCGAAGGCGAGGTAGGGGTTCACCACGTTGCAGCCGTAGCCGATCAGGAGCGCGAAGTGGTGTACCTCTCGCGCCTCCCCGGTCTCCAGGGCGAGCGACACGCGGGTGCGCAAGCCCGCGCGGATGAGGTGATGGTGCAGGCCCGACACGGCGAGCAAGGCAGGGACAGCCGCCTCCTCGCGCGACACGCCACGGTCGCTCAGGATGAGGATGTTGACCTCATCCTCTTCGACGAGGCGCCGCGCTTCTTCGCAGAGGTGCTCCATCGATTTGGCGATGCCCTCAGCGCCGCGGGCGGCGCGGAACAACAGCGAGAGCGTCCCGACCTTCAGACCGGGCAACGACAGGCGTCGGACCTTGGCGAACTCTTCGTTCGTGAGCACCGGCGCCTTGAGCTCGACGCGACGGCAGTCGGTCGGTCGCGGCTCGAGCAGGTTGCCCATGGGGCCGAGCCAGACGTCCGACGAGGTGATGATCTCCTCGCGGATGCTGTCGATGGGCGGGTTCGTGACCTGCGCGAAGAGCTGCTTGAAGTAGTCGTAGAGCAGGCGCGAACGCTGCGACAGCACCGCGAGCGGCGTGTCGTTGCCCATCGATCCCACGGCCTCGACGCCGTCGCGGGCCATCGGCGCCATCAGGATGCGAAGGTCCTCGAAGGTATAGCCGAAGGCGACCTGGCGCGCGCGCAGCAGCTCGGGCTCCGGCGGCGTCAGCTTCGGCGCCGCCGGCAATTCCTTGAGGTGGACGAGATGCTCGCCCAGCCACTCGGCGTAGGGCCATTCCTGCACCACGCTGCGCTTGATCTCCTCGTCGTCGATGATGCGCCCCTGCTCGGTGTCGACCATGAACATGTGGCCGGGCTGCAGGCGGCCCTTGCGGACGATATCGGCGGGCGGGATGTCGAGCACGCCCGTCTCGGAGGCGGCGACCACCATACCGTCCTTGGTGACCCAGTAGCGCCCCGGCCGCAGGCCGTTACGATCGAGCACGGCGCCCATGCGCACACCGTCGGTGAAGCAGATCGCGGCGGGACCGTCCCAGGGCTCCATCAGGCTCGAGTGGAACTGGTAGAACGCGCGGCGGGCGGGATCCATGGTCTCATGCTTCGACCAAGGCTCCGGGATCATCATCATCATCGCGTGCGCGAGCGGACGGCCGGCGAGCACCATCAGTTCCAGCACATTGTCGAACATCGAAGAGTCGCTGCCGTTGACGTTGACGATGGGCGCGATCTTCGCGATGTCATCACCGAAGAGCGACGACTCGAGCTGCGCCTCGCGGGCGCGCATCCAGTTGATGTTGCCGCGCAGCGTGTTGATCTCGCCGTTGTGCGCGATGTAGCGATAGGGGTGGGCGCGGTCCCAGCTCGGGAACGTGTTGGTGCTGAAGCGCGAATGCACGAGCGCGATGGCGGTCTCGAGGCGCGGATCGCGCAGGTCGGGGAAATACTGGTCGAGCTGCATCGTCAGCAGCATCCCCTTGTAGACCAGCGTCTTGTGGGACAGGCTCGCGACATACCAGGACTCCGCGCCGCCCAGCGTCGAGACGCGGATCTCGTTGTAGGCGCGCTTGCGGATGACATAGAGCTTGCGCTCGAAGGCCTCGGCATCGGGCGTGTCGGGGCCGCGCTGGATGAACACCTGGCGCATGAACGGTTCGCTCGCGCGAGCCGTCTCGCCGAGCATCGAGTTGTCGGTGGGTACCGTTCGGCCTCCGAGATAGACCTGCCCCTCGGATTGCACGACGCGTGCGAAGGTCTCCTCGAGCCGGCGCCGCTGCGTCGCGTTGCGCGGCATGAAGATGAGCCCGCAGGCGTACTCGCCGGGCTCCGGGAGCGTGATGTGTGCCTGCTTGGCAGCGGCCTTCAGGAAGCCGTGCGGCATCTGCATCAGCACACCCGCGCCGTCGCCGGTGTTGATCTCGCAGCCACAGGCGCCTCGGTGGTCGAGGTTTTTCAGGACCTCGATCGCGTTGCGCAGGATCTTGTTGGACTTACGGCCTTGGATGTCCACCACGAAGCCGACGCCGCAGGCATCGCGCTCGAATTGGGGATCGTAGAGGCCCTGTTTGCCGGGGCGGGTGGCGCGGACCGTGGGTCCGCCGATGGTGGAATCATTCATATCTACTGCGCTCCCAATCCCCTGGCGGGACTATAACCACTGGCCGAGGCTGGAGAAAAGGCGTTCACTCACATTGACTCATCACAATGAGTCATCCAAACTCATATTGTGACAAAGCGGCTTCAAGTCCTGTTCGACGAGACTGAGTACGCCGCCCTGCAAGCGGCTGCGACCAGCCGCGGCATGACGATGGCCGAATGGGTGCGCCAAGCCCTCGCCGCCGCCCGACGCGAAGCCTCAACGGCGGATGTCGATCGAAAACTGGCGGCGATCCGTGCGGCCGTGCGCCACGCCGGGCCGACCGGCCCGATCGAGCGCGTCATCGGCGAGACCGAGCGCGGCTATGCGACCGGCCCCGGACCCGGCAACGACACCGCGGCCAGCTCGGGCGGCTATTGAGACCTGCCGCGGCGGCCCCCATGGTCTTCATCGACTCCAATGTCCCGATGTACCTCGTCGGCGCCGCGCACCCGAACAAGGTGGATGCTCAGCGGCGCCTCGAGGCGCTCGTCACGCAGCGCGTAAGGCTCGTCACCGACGCCGAAGTGCTGACCGAGATCCTGCACCGCTACACCGCGCTCGAGCGCCGCGGCGGCATCCAGCCCGCGATCGATGCGCTGCTCGGCGTGGTGGACGAGGTGCTGCCCGTCGACCGGGACACCGTCGAGCGCGCCAAGCAGCTGGTGCTGCAGTATCCGACGCTGCCGGTGCGCGCCGCGCTGCATGTCGCGACCCTGCAGCGTCACGGGATCGAGAGCGTGCTGAGCTTCGATCCGGCCTTCGACCGTCTGCCGGGGCTCACGCGGCTGCGGTGAGGCCCGGACCCGACCGAACCAACCAACAACGACCGGAGTAGCTCGATGTCGACCAGCGATCGTCAGACAGCGTTCAGTGAGATCTACCGCACCGCGTACTGGGGCAAGGAGCACCTCTCCGGTGTCGGCAGCACCGTATCGGCCACCGCACCGGTACGGGCGGTCATCGAAAAGATAGTCAAAGAATTCGGGATCCGCTCGATGGTCGATGTGGCCTGCGGAGACATGGTGTGGATGCCCTTGGTGCTCGACAGCCTGCGCCGCTCAGGGCACCCGATCGAGTTCACGGGCTGCGACATCGTACCCTCGCTGATCGAGCAGCATTCCCGCGCCTATCCGGGTGAGCGGTTCGAGCATCGCGATTTCGTCGCACAACCGGTCCCGTCCGGGGAATTGATCATCTGTCGCGAAGTGCTGCAGCACCTGAATGTCCGCGACATCCGGTCGGGCCTCGCGAACATCTCTGCGAGCGGTGCGCGTCTGTTGTTGGCGACCACGCACCTGCGCCGATACGGGATCCGCAACCACCTGAACATGAAGACCGGCCGTTGCCGCGACCGGAACCTTCTGTTGCCACCGTTCAACCTGCCCAATCCGCTCGTGATCTACCCGGACACCGATGGCGCACGGGACAAATTCATCGGCTTGTGGGCGTTACCGTTCGCGGAACCGATCGCTTAGAGGCGTCAGAACGGTATCGCCTGCCCGTCCCAGGCGAAGAGCCGTCCGCTGTCGGCGGGCATCAGCCGGTCGAGGACACCCAACAACGAGCGGGCTGACGTCGCAGGTGTGAAGAGCTTCGACGACGGAACGCCGCCCTGGAAAGGCTGCGAGAGCCGCGTGTCGACGGTACCGGGATGCAGGGCGACGCAGAGCGCGGCGGGGTTGCGCTGCTGCAGCTCGATGGCGCAGCTGCGGATGAGCATGTTGAGCGCCGCCTTCGACGCACGGTAGGCGTGCCAACCGCCCAAGCGGTTGTCCTCGATCGACCCGACCCGTGCCGAGAGACAGGCGAAGGCGGACTTCGCGTCGCGGCGCAGCAGACCGAGCGTGTGCTTGGCGATCAGCGCGGGTCCGGTGGCGTTGATGGCGAAAGCCTCGGCGAGCGCCGAGGCGTCCAAGCTGCGCCAGGTCTTCTCGGGCCGCAGCGTCGGGCTGTGCAGCACGCCGGTCGCGACCAGCACGAGATCGAGCGGCCCCTCGGCGGCGGCGGCCTTCGCCACCGCTTCGATGCGGGCTTCGTCCGTGAGGTCGAACTGCCACGGCGCCTCGGCGCTGCGCGCCGCCGCGTAGACCTTCGCGACACGCGGATTCGCGCCGAGTTCGGTCACGAACGCGGCACCGATCCCGCCGCCTGCGCCGAATACGAGTGCGCGCAGATCGGGCGCGAAGCTCGCAAGATCGGGCGGTTGGCTCAAAGATCACCCTGCAAGGGACGGATCGTGATCACCTCGAGCGCCGCCCGCGACGACAGCGCGAGTGCATCGATCATGGGCTCTGCGACATCCTCGGCCGTCATCATGCGCGCGACCTGCGCCGGGTCCACCTCGCCCCACATCGGCGTGTAGGCCGCACCCGGTCGCACCTCGAGGATGCGGATGCCGTCCTGCCGACCGTAGAGCCGCATGACGTCGAGCAGACCGCGCTGCGCGTACTTGCTGAGGCAATAGGTCGAGCTCTGCGCAAAAGGCTGCTCGGCGGCGACGGAGGTGACGACCTGGATCTGGCCGCGCATCCCGTGCTGCGGCGCCTGCGACTTCATCGCAGCGTAAGCCCCCTGCAGCAGCAGGAAGGTCGCGGTGACGTTCGTCTTCAGGGTGAACTCGAGGTCCTCAGGCGTCTGCTCCAGAAAATCTTTGAACCGCCCCACGCCTGCGCAGTGGATCAACGCATCGATGCGACCATACCGCCCAAGGCAGGCCTCGAGCGGCCGTAGCGGAGCATCCGCGAGGTCGCAGGCGATGCTTGCACATTCGACAGGACCACCCTGCAGCTGTGCCGCGAGCGCCTCGAGGTCGGCCTGGGTCCGCGCCGCGAGCATCAGCTGAACCGGCGCGCCGGACTGCCGGGCGCGCGCCGCCAAGCCCTCGGCCACCGCGCGGCCGATGCCCTTACCGGCGCCGGTGACGAGGATGACGGATGGGGTGATGTCCTTCTCTGGCATGACGGGCCTCTGCTACGATGATTCGATGCCTGAATCCTACGAAATCCGCATCCGAAAAGATGCGCTGAAGTTCGCCGCCAGCCACATGACGGTGTTCCCGGACGGCACTAAAGAGTCGCTGCACGGGCACAACTATGTCCCGAGCCTCACCGTGCGGGTGCGCGACGCCTCCTTCGAGTCCACGATACCCTTTTCGCGCCTCAAAGCGGGGATGAAGCGGATCGCGCTCGCTTGGGATGAAAAGGTGCTGGTCGCCACCCGGAACCCCTTTTACGAGCCACTGCGTCTCGACGACCAAGAACTCGAGTTCCGGCTCTGCGGCAAGCGTTATGTGCTGCCCGTCGACGAGGTCGTGCGCCTCGACACCGACAACATCTCCTGCGAGACGCTCGCGCGGACCTATTTCGACCTGCTCGAGGCGGAACTCGGCCCGGAGCTGCAGGCTGACAACATCCTATCGGTCGCCGTGTACATCGAAGAGACGCCGGGCCAAGGGGCGGCCTTCGAACGGGTCATGTCGCCATGACGCGCCGCAGCCCGGAGCCTGCCCGCATGCGCGCCTCCCTGATCGCCGGTGTCGTCGCCGCCGTCGCCGCGACGGGCGCGCTCGCCGCGACACCGCCGCCCGTCCTCGACGCCCGCGCCAGCGATCCGCTCGTGATGGGGTGGATGCAGGGCGACCCGCCGCCGCCCGAACGCCAGATCGCCTTCCACGACCGCTCGTACATGCAGTTCCCGCAGCTGCGTTGGAGCTTCTCGCATTGGCGCGAGCTCATCCCGACGGTCAGCGTCCCGCGTGGCCCAGGGCCTGTGAGCGCGCTGCCACGTGCGCTGCGCAGCGATCTCGACGCCGTGAGCTTCATGCCGATGGCCACAGCGGCGGGCGAACGGCCACGCATGACCTGGGCGGAGTCGCTGCTCGCCAACTACACCGACGGCATCGTCGTCCTGCACCGCGGCACCATCGTGTACGAGCGCTATGCGGGTGCGCTCACGGAGACCGGGCAGCACATCGCGCACTCGGTCACCAAGTCGTTCTACGGCACCTTGGCGGCGATGCTGGTGGCCGAAGGCCGCCTGGACGAGCGCGCGCGCGTGTCGCGCTATCTCCCCGAACTCAAGGGCTCAGCGTTCGAGGACGCCACGGTGCGCGAAGTGCTCGACATGACCACCGCGCAGAAGTACTCCGAGGCCTACACCGATCCCAACGCAGAGGTCTGGGACTTCGCGCGCGCCGGCGGCATCCTGCCGTGGCCGCCCGGCTACCAGGGCCCGAAGTCGCTCTATGAGTTCCTGCCCACCGTGCGCAAGCAAGGCGAGCACGGGGCAGGCTTCGCCTACCGATCGACCAACGCCGAGGTGCTGACCTGGCTGATCCGGCGCGTCACCGGACAGAGCGCCGCCGAGGCGCTGCAGGAACGCCTCTTCGGCCCGCTCGGCGCAGAGCAGGATGCCTACCTCGGCCTCGACCCTGCAGGTAACGCCGTGGGCGCGGGCGGTCTCAACCTCGGTCTGCGGGATCTCGCCCGGTTCGGCGAGATGCTGCGCCGCGATGGTGAGTGGAACGGACGCCAGATCGTGCCAGCGAGCGTCATCGCCGACATCCGCCGCGGCGGCGATCGCGAGAAATTCAAGACGGGCGGATACGCGACGCTCCCCGGTTGGAGCTATCGCGCGCAGTGGTGGATCTCCCACGACGACCATGGCGCGTACATGGCGCGCGGCGTGCACGGCCAGGCGCTCTACATCGACCCGAAAGCCGAGATGGTGATCGCCCGCTTCGGCTCCGCCCCCTGGGCGAGCAACGTGTTCCTCGATCCCACCTCCCTGCCCGCGTTCCGCGCGATGGCAGAGCATCTGCTGCGCGACCTCGACAAGCCCGAATCGGTTCCGGTGCGGGCGGCTCCATGACGGCACCCGCCCACGAGAGGGCGGTTTCGGTCCGCCATCTGCCGACCGACGCATCGATGCTGACGCGGGTCGTCTTCTGGGCTCTGCAGCCGGCGTTGCTGCTCGGCGTGCTCGCGTCGTGGATCGCGGATCCGGAGAATCCAGCGCTCTTCGGCCTGACCTTCCTCGGCGTCCATCTCCTGCTGGGTGCGCTCGAGTACCGCATCCCGGCCCGTCCCCACTGGCGTCATCCGGCAACCGAGAAGCTGGTCGTCCTCGGCATCGCGGTGGTCAGCTTCATGGTCGGCGGCGCGGCAAGCGGTCTTTATGAGACCTATCTGACAGCGCCGCTCGATGCGATCCGCGCGACGCTGCACCTCGACCTCTGGCCCCATCATTGGCCGCTCGTACCGCAGGCGCTGCTGGTGTTCTTCCTGAGCGAGTTCATCTGGTACTGGATCCATCGGGCGGAGCACCGCTGGACGCCGGTGTGGCGGCTCTCCGGGCACGGCGCCCACCATGCTTTCAAGAAGCTCAACGCCATCAACGCCGGGGCGAACCACCCGATCGAGCTGTTCCTGATCGTGCTGCCCGCGATCCTCGTCGACCTGCTGTTCGGCGTCGGCGCCGCAGCCTACGGCGCGGTGCTTCTGACGCTGGTGCAGACCGCGGTCGTGCACAGCAACCTGCGGCTGAACTCAAGCTTCATCGGCTGGCTCTTCACCACCAACGCCTGGCACATCCGGCACCACTCGGCCGACCTCGCCGAGAGCAACACCAATTATGGTTGCGCCGCCATCGTCTGGGACCGGGTCTTCGGAACCTTCGGCGACAGTGCGGTGGTCGAAGCGGGCGTCGGTCCGCGCGAGCCGACCACGCTCGAGAAACTGCTGATGCCCATACGCGAACCGGAAGGCAGCGTCATCGCACCGACGGAGCAGCGCATCACGCGCGCACCCTGAAACTGCCGTCGATCAGTCGTCGTGGTCGTGGCACGCAGCACACCGACCTTCTCAGCCACCGCAGCGGCGATGAACCGGTTCAACGACAGGGACGGCGTCAGGTACCGATCGCGGACTCGAGCCCCTTGCTCGCGAGCCACTCGCGGTTGAACAACCGCGATTGATACTTGTGGCCGCTGTCGCAGAGGATGGTCACGACCGTATTACCCGGGCCGAGCTCTTTCGCGACGCGGAGGGCACCCGCCACATTGACGCCGCTGGCGCTGCCGAGGAAGAGGCCCTCCTCGCGCAGCAGCCGGTGCACGGTGGCGACGGATTCGGTGTCCGGGATGTGCACCGCGTCGTCGATCGGTGAATCTTTGAGGTTGGCGGTGATGCGTCCGATGCCGATGCCTTCGGTGATGGACCCCGGACCCTCGGCCTTGAGTTCGCCGTGCTTCACCCAGCGGTAGAGCGCGCTGCCCTGCGGGTCCGCGAGCACGATGCGCACCGTCTTGCTCTTCTCGCGCAGGTAGCGGGAGACGCCGCCGAGCGTACCGCCCGTACCGCTGGCGGCGACGAAGGCGTCGAGGCGCCCCGCGACCCGCTGATAGTGGTTGTCGTTCGCGTACGGCACCGCAGGGACGCTGCGTACCTCGACGCCGAGCGCCGCCAAAGCCTGGTACTTCTCGGGCGATTGGTTGTCGGGCATGACGATCACCGGGCGATACCCGCGCGCGAGACACAGGTGCGCGAGCGCGATGCCCGTGTTGCCGGCCGTGCCCTCGACCACCGTGCCGCCCGGCTGGAGGCGACCGCTGCGTTCGGCGTCCTCGATGATGGAGCGGGCTGCGCGATCCTTCACGGACCCGCCCGGGTTCATGAACTCGGCCTTGCCGAGGATCTCGCAGCCCGTCGCGCGCGACGGGCCATCGAGACGGATCAGCGGGGTGTTGCCGATGGCGCCGGCGAAACCGTGGACGATGCTCATGGCCGGATGTTCGCATAAGGGCGTGCGCGGCGCGAAGCGGTGCGACCTCCACAAATCTTTTCCGTACTTCACCCCCGGACGATGCGATCTCCCGCAATATCTGCGGAAGGTGTCGAACGAGGACCCAGCCGATGCGCCTGCGATCGATCGTGTTCTGCCTGCCGTTGCTGGCGTTGCTCGCCGCCTGCGGCGGCTCGGGATCGGCGGACACCGCTCCGGCGACAGGTTCCGCGCCGCCGACGGCGAGCCCCCCGGCTCCGCCTGTGCAAGGCATCCGCACCATCACCTATGGCGGGGTGTCGGTGCAGGTGGTGATCCACCTGCCGTCCGCGTCGGTCAAAGATGCGCTTGTGCTCTACCACCCCACCGTGTGGTTCGACGACCGGATACTGCCGGCCGCCGAGAACACCCTCGACAACTTCAAGCGCCTGCTCCAGCGCGACGACATGCTGCTGGTCAGCGTCGCCTACCCACAGCAGAACCGCGAGGTCGGCGAGGGCTTGCGCGAGGCGGAGGCCGCTCTCCTTTGGGTGAAGAACGAAGCCTCACGAGCGCTCGGCCTGTCCATCGGCCGGGTCTTCATCGCCGGCCATTCCCAGGGCGCCTATGTCGCGACCCGGCTGAACACGCTGCAGCAGACGGATGGGGTGATCGCCAATGCCCCGGGACCCCTCGACTTCGAGTACCGCTGCCTGCTCGAGGAACGCGGCGGCGCACCGGGCAGCCAGGAGTGCGGACTGATGGTCCAGCGCTACGGTCCTGCGTCCGTCAACCCCGCGCCGTATCGCAGGATCTCGCTGTTGTCGTTCACCGCTGGGTTCAAGGCGGATGCGCTGTTCGTCCAGGGCCTCGGCGACGGCGCGATCCAGATGCGCTCCTGGCCGCTCTTCAAGCAGGCCGTGCAGGCCTGCGCGGACTGCCAGCGTCCCGTCTTCCTCGAGGTCGCCGGCGGCCACGATGCGCTGTTCATCAGCTTCGAGGCCCGCGAGGCGTTCAATCAGTTCATCGACCAACGGCGGAGCAGATAGAAAGCACAAGGTGCCCTCCGCGGCGCTGCCCGCGACGATGTCACTGGTCGCGGCGACCTCGTGCGTCTACGATGATTCCCCATGGACCGACGCCACCTGTATGCCTTGCTCGTGCTCGCCATCACCGCTTGGAGCGCTTCGCCAGCGTCCGGGCAGCAGCCCGCCGTACCCACGCCCGACGAGGGCTTCGAGGCCTGGTGCAAGCGTCTGCAGGACGCCGAGCCATTCGTGCCGTTCCACTGCATCGTCGAGGACGACTGGACCGAACCCGGTCATCCGACGCGCGTGCAGCGGGTGCGTTGGCCGGGCACCGATGTCGGCCGCGCGTTCGAGCTCGCGCGGGCGCTGTTCAAGGTGCCCGCCTCGGTCGTACCGCCGCCCGCGGGTCCGCCCGAGCAGACGATCGAGGATCCCCGCAAGCCGGAAGCCGTCTGGGAGTCCACGCTCACCGTGCGGCGCGCCACCGACGGCAGCCTGCAGGAACTGAGCTGGTACGAGCGCCGGGAGGGATGGGGCCGAACGGTCCTGGCGCGTCGCGTCGACGACCAGTTCGTCGAGACCTCCGAGGTACAGTTCGCCGATTGAGCCGATGCCGAGCGCGAGTACGCGCATCGTCAGTCAGCCGGGATTCAGTCCGCGTGATTTTCTTCCCCGCAGGTCTTGCATCACGGGTCCGCTTGCCTTAACTTCCGCGCCGCGTTGCGGGGTTGGGTACCGGTCGTGACGCCCAGAAATGGTGCTCCGGATCCCTTGGAGGTGTGGCAAGACCCTGATGAAGAAGCACATCGCGCCCCACGGCAACGACTCCGGACGCCTGCTCGCCGTCAACCAGTACCTCGAGCGGAACTTCCCTGACTTCTTCGCCGAAGCCCGGTTCCATGTGGGGGACGACGACTATTTCCTCTATTCCCGCTTCGGTCAGTATCTCGCCCGCTCCATCGAAGACCGCCGCGCCCCGCGCGCCAAGATCAACCGCGGTTTCACCGTCCTCAACAAGATGGCCGCCGTGTCCCGCAAGGACCCGGCCGTGCGCCGCATGCTGGTCTCGGGCCCGCTCGAGCACCTGTTCGACGCTCCCAAGGCTCGCGCGCTCGCCATGAAGCGCCTCTCGCCCGTCGCCCAGGGGTATCTCGAAAGCCTCTGCGAATGAAGGCACACTGCGCGTCATGGCCACAGCCCAGACGCGCAGCCCCCAAAGCGGCAGCACCGGAGTCGACCCCGCCCACCGCCGGGTGATCCTCGCCTCGTCCCTCGGGACGGTGTTCGAGTGGTACGACTTCTACCTCTACGGCGCGCTGTCGATCATCATCTCGAAGCAGTTCTTCTCCGGGGTCAACGAGACCACGGGCTTCATCTTCGCGCTGCTCGCCTTCGCCGCGGGCTTCTTCGTCCGGCCCTTCGGCGCGCTCGTCTTCGGGCGGCTGGGGGACCTCGTCGGCCGCAAGCGCACCTTCCTCATCACCATCGTGCTGATGGGCGTCTCGACGGCGCTCGTCGGCGTGCTGCCGAACTACGCCACCATCGGCGTGGCGGCGCCCATCATCCTCATCGTGCTGCGGCTGGCGCAGGGCCTCGCGCTCGGTGGGGAGTACGGCGGCGCGGCGGTGTATGTGGCGGAACATGCGCCCGACGGCCGGCGCGGGCTCTATACGAGCTGGATCCAGACCACGGCGACCATGGGCCTCTTCCTCTCGCTGCTCGTCATCCTGCTCTGCCGATGGGCGACGGGCGATGACTTCGAGGTCTGGGGTTGGCGCATCCCGTTCCTGGTATCGGTGGTGCTGCTCGGCATCTCGGTCTACATCCGGCTGCAGCTCGAGGAGTCGCCGGCCTTCGAGCAGATCCGCGCCGAGGGCAAGCTCGCCAAGAAGCCGCTCACCGAAGCCTTCGCCGACCGCGGCAACCTCAAGATCGTGCTGCTCGCGCTGTTCGGCGCGACCGCCGGGCAGGCGGTGGTGTGGTACGCGGGGCAGTTCTATGCGCTCTTCTTCCTGGAACGCACGCTGCAGCTCGAGGCGGCCTCGGCCAACCTGATCCTGATCGCGGCGCTGCTCATCGGCACGCCGTTCTTCGTGGTGTTCGGCGCGCTCTCCGACCGCATCGGCCGCAAGAAGATCATCATGGCGGGCTGTCTGCTCGCAGCGCTCACCTACTTCCCGACCTTCAAGGCCATCACGCACTACGCGAACCCGGCGCTCGAGCGCGCGGTGGCGACGGCGCCGGTGGTGGTGGTCGCGGACCCGGCGCGCTGCAGCCTGCAGTTCGACCCGGTGGGCAAAGCCGCCTTCCGAGAATCCTGCGATGTCGCCAAGACCGCGCTGGCGCGCGCCGGTGTGCCGTACCGGAACGAGGCCGCGCCCGCCTCGGCCGCGGCGGGGACGAGCGCCGTGGTGCGCATCGGCACGGGCGCGACGGCGGTGACGGTGCCGGCGTTCGAAGGTGTGGGACTCGACAGCGCTGCGTTCAAGGCGGCCACCGCGGACTTCGGCAAGCAACTGCGCGGTGCGCTCGACACGGCGGGCTACCCACCGAAGGCCGACATGGCGCAGGTGAACTACCCGATGGTGATCGCGCTCTGCGCCTGGCTCGTGATCCTGGTCACGCTCGTCTACGGCCCGATCGCCGCGTGGCTCGTCGAGCTCTTCCCGACCCGCATCCGCTACACCTCGATGTCGCTGCCGTATCACCTCGGCAACGGCTGGTTCGGCGGCTTCCTGCCGGTGACCTCGTTCGCCATCGTCGCGGCCACGGGCGACATCTACGCCGGGCTCTGGTACCCGATCGTCGTGGCGCTGATGACGCTCGTCATCGGCGGCCTCTTCCTGCGCGAGACGCACCGTTCACCGTTACCGGAGTGACCATGCCACCGACCCCTATCGACCGACGCACCGCCCTGCAACTCGCCGGCGCGGC
>Ga0315906_10000671_pt1 | contig 53313 bp, 48 predicted proteins | sample LakEriMetagenome_4_FD_203526 | JGI IMG/M metagenome (GOLD analysis project Ga0315906, IMG submission 203526) | Freshwater fungal communities from buoy surface, Lake Erie, Ohio, United States - Buoy 2 MA122 | ecosystem: Environmental > Aquatic > Freshwater > Lake > Lake biofilm | place: USA...
GACAAGGTGTTCGCCGTGCTCGGCCACATCGGTACCGCACAGAACATGGCGGCGATGCCCATCCAGTTCGAGAAGAACGTCATCAACTTCTTCCCGGTGACCGCGGCGCGCGAGATGTACGACCCCTTCCATCGCCTGAAGTATTCGTTTGCGGCGACCTACTATGACCAGGTGCGCGGTGCGTTGCCCAAGCTGGTCAAGGAAAAGAATGCGAAGAAGGTCTGCACCATCTACCAGGATGACGAGTTCGGTCTGGAAGTGATGCGCGGAGGTGAAGCAGGCCTCAAGACTATCGGCATGGCCTTTGCCGAGAAGACCACCTACAAGCGCGGTGCCACCGATTTCTCCTCGCAAGTGGCCAGGATGAAGTCTTCAGGCTGTGATCTGGTGGTGCTCGGCACCATCATCCGCGAGACGATCGGCACCATCGCCGAAAGTCGCAAGACGGGTTTCAGCCCGACCTTCCTGGGCACGAGCGCCGCCTACACCGACCTCATCCACAGGCTCGGGGGCAAGGCGATGGATGGTCTGTACGCCACGATGACGGTGCAGAACCCGTACCTGGACGAAGCTTCCCAGCCCTTGCGTTTCTGGGCGAACAAGTACAAGACCAAGTTCAACGAGGATCCCACGGTGTTCTCGGCCTACGGCTACGTCATTGTCAACACCTTTGTCCGCGCCCTGCAGAAGGCGGGCCCGGGGCTGACGACGGACAGCTTCATCAAGGCCATGGACACGATGACGGTGCCTCCCGATATCTTCGGCAGCGCTGAGGCCAAGTTCGGCCCGCAGAAGCGTCTGGGCAGCAACGCCTTCCGCCTGTCGCAACTGCAGGATGCTCGCTGGAAGGTGGTTTCTGAGTACTCTGAGCCTCCCAAGGAGTGAACCTGCTCCATTGACGCGCATCCGTCTGGGGTGCGTTCAAGACAAGGCCGCCCGCGAGGCGGCCTTGTGCATCCTCGGGTCCGATAATCACCTGATGCAGGAAATCTCTCTACCCCTGGACGTTGAATCGCTAGATCTTGAAGGCCAGGGAGTGGCCCGGCGGCCGGATGGCAAGGTGGTCTTCATCGAAGGGGCCTTGCCGTTCGAACGGGTGACCGTGCAAGTGCATCGCCGCAAGAACCAGTGGGAGCAAGGCCAACTGGTGTCGCTGGTGAAAGAGAGCCCGCAGCGGGTAAAGCCGCCGTGCCCCCACTTCGGGCTGCATGCCGGGGCTTGTGGCGGCTGCAAGGTCCAGCACCTGCACCCGGATGCCCAGGTGGCCGTCAAGCAGCGGGTCCTGGAGGACAACCTCTGGCACCTGGGCAAGGTTCGGCCAGGCCAGATGCTGCGAGCCATTCACGGCCCGGCCTGGGGCTATCGGTACCGCGCGCGCCTGTCGGTTCGGCATGTGGTCAAGAAGGGCCAGGTGCTCATCGGATTCCACGAACGCAAGTCACGTTATGTGGCCGACATGTCGGTCTGTCCGGTCTTGCCCGCGCATGTCAGTGCGCTGCTGCTGCCCTTGCGCGCCTTGATCGCGTCCATGGACCAGCGCGACCGTTTGCCACAGATCGAGTTGGCCGTGGGCGACAGTGTGACTGCGCTGGTGCTGCGCCACCTGGAGCCGTTGTCCGCTCCGGACCTTGGGCGCCTGAAGGCCTTTGGCTCGGCGCATGCAGTCCAGTGGTGGTTGCAACCGGCTGGGCCCGACACCGTCCATCGATTGGAGGAAGAGGCCGACGAGTCGCCGCTGGCCTATGGTTTGCCGGAATTCGGCGTGCACATGCCCTTCAAGCCGACGGACTTCACGCAGGTCAACCCGCAGATCAACCGCGTTATGGTGGGCCGTGCTTTGCGCCTGCTGGCGCCCGCAGCCTCAGACCGTGTCATCGATTGGTTCTGTGGCCTGGGTAATTTCACGCTGCCGCTGGCGCGCCTGGCACGCCAGGTGCACGGAATCGAGGGCAGCCCGGCGCTGGTGGCGCGAGCCCAGGCCAACGGGGCGTTGAATGGCTTGGCTGACAAGCTCAGCTTCGAGGCGCGCAACCTTTTCGAACTCGATGCCGCTGGGCTTGTGGCGCAGGGCTCGGCTGATGGCTGGCTGGTCGATCCTCCCCGTGAAGGCGCCTTTGCCCTGGTAAAGGCCTTGGCGGACGCCGTGAACGCGGAATCCCCGGACCTGCAGCCGGGTAGCGATGCCGAGGCATGGAAGCCGCCCCGCAGAATCGTCTACGTCAGCTGCAATCCCGCGAGTCTGGCGCGAGATGCTGGTTTGCTTGTGCATCAGGCCGGCTACGTTTGCACCCATGCAGGCGTCATCAACATGTTTCCCCATACCGCGCATGTCGAGAGCATCGCCGTCTTCGAGCGGTCTGGGGGCCGGCCCGTGGCATGAATGAAGAAGGGCCCCTCGCGGGGCCCTGGTTCGATTCGGAGCCTGCCCGGCCTCTCGGGCCCGTTCAGTCCTTCTCGCCGCCGAAGATACCCAACAGCGCCAACAGGCTCTGGAACACGTTGTAAATGTCCAGGTAGATGGCCAGCGTGGCGGACACGTAGTTGGTCTCACCACCGTCCATGACACGCTTGATGTCGTACAGCATGAAGGCGGAGAAGATGCCCAGGCAGAGCACCAGCAGTGCCAACATCAGGGCCGAAGACTGAAGGAAGATGTTGGCCACCATGGCCACCAGCAAGATCACCGCCCCAACAGTCAGGAACTTGCCCATGCCAGACAGATCACGCTTGATCACCGTGGCCAGCGATGCCATGGCAAAGAACACGGCGGCAGTCCCCCCGAAGGCGGTCATCACCAGAGAAGCGCCGTTGCGCAGGCCGAGCACTTGGCCCACGAGCCGAGACATCATCAAGCCCATGAAGAAGGTGAACGCAAGCAGCAGGTAGACGCCCTTGGCTGAATCCTTGTTCTTTTCGATCGCGAACATGAAACCGAAGGCGCCGGCCAGGAACAAGATGGTGGACAGCCCAGCCCCCATGGCGTTCAGCATGCCTGTGGACACGCCCACCCAGGCCCCGAGGACCGTGGGGACCAACGACACGGCCAGGAGGCCGTAGGTGTTTCTCAGGACGGCATTTCTTTGCGCCGGGGAGACCACAACGCCAGAGTCGGACAGATGTGAAGACAGCGGGTTCATGAGGTTCTCCTTGGTACTGACAGTCTGAGCATGCGACGGTAAGGGCAACAAGACCCAACTGCCCATATCCGCGTGCGCGAGTTTAGACCGGGTCAAGTTCGAGGGCGCCGGGCGGGCGTGTCCTTTCCCCCTTTGCTTTGTGGATAAGCCTCAAATTGGCAAGGTGGACCCTGAAACAGCGGGACTGAACCGTCACAAGCCGGGTCGCGACGATATACTTCCGAGGTTTACCTCAACCCTGCCGCACACCAGCGAAACTCGTCCACGGTTTCCCCCTCGACGCAATGCCCGCCAAACGCCGGCGGGGCGGCTGGGTGCGAGCAAACCGGAGTTTTCCTTGCTGCCCGACCTGCCTCCTGCCGTTCTCGCACTCGCGGACGGTTCCATCTTTCGGGGCATCTCGATCGGCGCCATCGGATCGACCACTGGCGAGGTGGTGTTCAACACCGCGCTCACCGGCTATCAGGAAATCCTGACCGATCCGAGTTACCGGCGCCAGATCGTCACGTTGACCTACCCCCACATCGGCAATTACGGGGTCAACCCCGAAGACGTCGAGGCCCGTAGCATTCATGCGGCCGGACTCGTCATTCGAGACTTGCCGATCCGATCTTCCAACTTTCGGCAATCGCTCACCCTGGACGCGTACCTCCGCCAGGAGGGCACGGTGGCCATGGCCGATGTGGACACCCGACGCCTGACGCGGCATCTGCGCAGCACTGGCGCACAAAGCGGCTGCATTGCGACCTTCGCGGTGGGGCACGCCGTTTCGCAGGCAGATCTGGACGCGGCGGTGGCCCAGGCCAGGTCCACCCCCTCCATGGCCGGCCAGGATCTGGCCCAGGAGGTGTCGGTGGATCGCCCGTATGAATGGACTCAGACCGAGTGGGTGCTGGGCCACGACTACTTCACGCAGTCCGAGCCGCGCTTTCATGTCGTGGCCTACGACTTCGGTGTGAAGTTCAATATCCTGCGCATGCTGGCCAGCCGGGGCTGCCGCGTGACAGTGGTTCCTGCCAAGACCGCGGCAGCGGACGTGCTGGCCCTGCAGCCGGACGGGGTGTTCCTCAGCAACGGGCCCGGTGACCCGCAGCCTTGCGATTACGCCATCCAGTCTGCACGCATCCTGATGGATTCGGGTATTCCGACTTTCGGCATCTGCCTGGGCCACCAGATCATGGCCCTGGCATCAGGCGCCACCACCTTCAAGATGAAGTTTGGACACCACGGTGCCAACCACCCGGTGAAGGACCTGGACACCGGACAGGTCAGCATCACAAGCCAGAACCACGGCTTTGCCGTTGATGAGGCCAGCTTGCCGGCCAACCTGCGCGCAACCCACCGCAGTCTGTTCGACGGCACGCTGCAGGGCCTGGCCCGCACGGACCGTCCCGCCTTCTGCTTCCAGGGCCATCCGGAGGCTTCGCCGGGGCCACACGACATCGCCTACCTGTTCGACCGCTTCACGTCGCTGATGGCACAACACGCCCAGGAGCGTTCCCATGCCTAAGCGCACCGACCTCAAGAGCATCCTCATCATCGGCGCCGGCCCCATCGTCATCGGTCAGGCCTGCGAGTTCGACTACTCCGGGGCCCAGGCCTGCAAGGCGCTGCGGGAGGAGGGCTACCGCGTCATCCTCGTCAACAGCAATCCGGCCACGATCATGACCGACCCGGGCATGGCCGACGCCACTTACATCGAGCCCATCACCTGGCAGGTGGTGGAAACCATCATCGCCAAGGAGCGGCCCGATGCCGTGCTGCCCACCATGGGTGGACAGACGGCGCTGAACTGCGCGCTCGACCTGCACCGCCACGGGGTGCTGGCCAAGTACGGCGTGGAGATGATCGGCGCCAACGAACACGCCATCGAAAAGGCGGAGGACCGGCTGAAGTTCAAGGAAGCGATGACCTCCATCGGCCTGGACTCCGCCAAGAGCGGCATCGCCCACTCGCTTGAGGAGGCCTGGGCGGTGCAGAAGCACATTCAGGCGGACATCGGCGGCCCCGGCTTCCCGATGGTCATCCGGCCCAGCTTCACGCTGGGGGGCACGGGCGGCGGCATTGCCTACAACCCGCAGGAGTTCGAGGAGATCTGCAAGCGTGGCCTGGACTTGTCGCCCACCAACGAGCTCTTGATCGAGGAGAGCCTGATCGGCTGGAAGGAGTTCGAGATGGAGGTGGTCCGCGACCGTGCGGACAACTGCATCATCGTGTGCGCCATCGAGAACCTGGACCCCATGGGCATCCACACGGGCGACTCCATCACCGTGGCCCCGGCCCAGACGCTGACCGACAAGGAATACCAGCTGCTGCGCAACGCGTCGATCGCGATCCTGCGTGAGATCGGCGTGGACACTGGCGGCTCGAACGTGCAGTTCTCCATCAATCCTGCCAACGGCCGGATGACCGTGATCGAGATGAACCCGCGGGTGTCTCGCTCCTCGGCGCTGGCCTCCAAGGCCACAGGCTTCCCGATTGCGAAGGTGGCGGCCAAGCTCGCGGTGGGCTACACGCTGGACGAGTTGAAGAACGACATCACGGGGGGTGCCACTCCGGCGAGCTTCGAGCCCAGCATCGACTACGTGGTCACCAAGATCCCGCGCTTCGCGTTCGAGAAGTTTCCGGCTGCTGATCCGCACCTGACCACGCAGATGAAATCGGTGGGCGAGGTCATGGCCATCGGCCGGACCTTCCAGGAGAGCTTCCAGAAGGCACTGCGCGGCCTGGAAACCGGCATCGACGGGCTGACCGAGCGCAGCGACGACCGGGACGAAATCGTCGAGGAGATCGGCGAGCCTGGCCCGGAGCGCATCCTGTTCGTGGGCGATGCATTTCGCATCGGGATGACCTTGGATGAGGTGTACGCCGAGACGGCCATCGACCCCTGGTTCCTGGCGCAGATCGAGCACATCGTGACCACTGAGGCGCAGGTCCGGGCCCGGGCCTTGGATTCCCTTACCCAGGCCGAGATGCGTCACCTCAAGCGCATGGGCTTTTCTGATCGGCGACTGGCGGTGCTGACCGGCACGCACCAGCATGCGGTGCGGGCGCACCGTCATGCGCTCGGGGTGCGGCCCGTCTACAAGCGGGTGGACACCTGCGCGGCCGAGTTCGCCACGCAGACGGCCTACATGTACTCCACGTATGAGGAGGAGTGCGAGGCCGCGCCCAGCAGTCGCAAGAAGATCATGGTGCTGGGGGGCGGGCCCAACCGAATCGGCCAGGGCATCGAGTTCGATTACTGCTGCGTGCACGCTGCGCTCGCGATGCGCGAAGACGGCTACGAGACCATCATGGTCAACTGCAATCCCGAAACGGTCTCCACCGATTACGACACCAGCGATCGCTTGTACTTCGAGCCCGTGACGCTGGAAGACGTGCTGGAGATCGTGGCGGTGGAGAAGCCGCTGGGCGTCATCGTCCAGTACGGCGGGCAGACCCCGCTAAAACTTGCGCTCGACCTGGAGCGCGCGGGCGTGCCCATCATCGGCACCTCGCCCGACAGCATCGACATCGCCGAAGACCGCGAGCGCTTCCAGAAGCTGCTGCACGAACTGGGCTTGCGTCAGCCCCCCAACCGCATCGCCCGCACCGAAGATCAGGCGTTGGCGTTGGCGCGGGAGATTGGCTATCCGCTGGTGGTGCGCCCCAGCTATGTGCTGGGTGGTCGCGCCATGGAGATCGTGCATGGCGACAAGGACCTGGAGCGCTACATGCGCGAAGCGGTTCGCGTGAGCGAGAAGTCCCCCGTGCTGCTGGACCGCTTCCTCAATGACGCCATCGAGGTCGATGTGGACTGCATTGGGGACGGCGCCGAGCTCATGATCGGCGGCATCATGGAACACGTGGAAGCTGCGGGCATCCACAGCGGTGACTCCGCCTGCTCGCTGCCCCCCTACACCTTGAGTGGTGCGCTGCAGGACGAGATGCGACGTCAGACCACGCTCATGGCCCGTGCCCTGAACGTGGTGGGCCTCATGAACGTGCAGTTCGCCATACAGGGCGAGGGTGATGAGGCGGTGGTCTACGTGCTCGAGGTGAACCCCCGTGCATCGCGTACCGTGCCTTTCGTCAGCAAGGCCACCGGGCAGCCGCTGGCCAAGATCGCTGCGCGTTGCATGGCCGGGCAGAAGCTTTCTGACCAGGCCGGGGTGAAGGGCGAGGTCATTCCTCCCTACTTCAGCATCAAGGAGGCGGTCTTCCCCTTCAACAAGTTCCCGGGCGTGGATCCGGTTCTCGGGCCGGAGATGCGGTCGACGGGCGAGGTCATGGGGGTGGGCGAGACCTTCGGCGAGGCGATGCTGAAAAGCCAACTGGGCGCGGGCTCACGCCTGCCGTCCAAGGGTACGGTCGTGTTGACCGTGAAGGACTCCGACAAGTCAAGGGCCGTGCGGGTGGCGCAGGACCTGCACGCACTGGGCTTCCAGATCGTGGCCACGCGTGGCACTGCGGTGGCCATCGCTGCCGCTGGGGTGCCGGTGAGGGCGGTGAACAAGGTCAAGGACGGACGACCTCACATCGGCGACATGGTCAAGGCCGGAGAGATTCAGCTGGTGTTCACCACCGTGGACGAGACGCGCACCGCCATTGCCGATTCGCGCCATATCCGCACCGCTGCCCTGGCCAACCGGGTGACCTACTACACCACGATGGCCGGCTCGGAAGCCGCGACCGAGGCCCTCAAGCACCGCGCTGACCTGGCCGTCAAGTCCCTCCAGGAACTGCATCTTTCGCTGCATTGATTGAGCCTGAAGGGCTGGACCGACAACGAAGCCTGAGAGACGCGCGCAGGCCGGCCTGAACTACACTTCAGTCAGGTATCGCCGCCGCAGCAGACCGCAAGGTCCCCTGCGGCGGTTTTTCTTGAATCGAACATCGACACAGCCATGAGCACCATTCCCCTGACCCGACGCGGCGCAGACAAGCTGAAGGAGGAGCTTCACCGGCTGAAGACCGTGGAGCGGCATGCCGTGATCCAGGCCATTGCCGAGGCACGTGCTCAAGGGGACTTGTCCGAGAACGCCGAATACGATGCGGCCAAGGACAAGCAAGGCTTCATCGAAGGCCGCATCCTGGAAATCGAAGGCAAGCTTGCTGCGGCCCAGGTGATCGACCCGGCCACCCTCGACGCGGATGGCCGCGTGGTGTTCGGTGCGACGGTGGACCTGGAGGAGGAGGCCACAGGGGCCCGAGTGACCTACCAGATCGTGGGAGACGACGAAGCCGATCTCAAGCTCGGATTGATCTCGATTTCCAGCCCCATCGCGCGCGCCCTCATCGGGAAGTCGGAGGACGACATGGCCGAGGTGAGGGCGCCGGGTGGCGTCAAGAGCTACGAGATCATGGCCGTGCGCTACGTCTGAGGGGCGCCGTATTCTCGTACTCCATGACGGCCCTCAGCTCCTGGACCCGCTTCTCCACGGTCAGCCCGCCGCCTTCTTCTTCTGGCTCACCTGGCGGACGTCCTTGCGCTTGATCGTGCCGCCGCGCGTCACCCGTTCATTGCCCAGGACCTTCACCTTCTTCACCGTGGCGCGGTGGTTACCGCTCTTGGAAAACGACACGAGCTTCACGACTCGTGGCCCCGGAAGCCGGTCGTCTCTCGCCTCTTTGGGCTTTTCCTCGATCGGGCGCCAGAGCACCAGCAGCTTCCCGATGTGCTGAACCGCGGCGGCACTCAGTTCCTCCGTCAGGCTGGAGAGCATCTGTTCACGCGTTTCCCGCACGTCGGAGAACACTCTGAGCTTGATCAGCCCATGTGCGTTCAGGGCGGCGTCGGTCTCGCGACGAACGGCCTCGGTCAGGCCTTCGGCACCGATGAGGACGACCGGGTTCAGGTGATGGGCATCGGCGCGAAGGCTGCGACGTTCGGTGGGAGACAACTGGAGGGCAGGCATGCCCGTATTATCGACCCGGCATGAAGAGCAAGCGACTGAACAAGGCGTGGCTGCACGACCACCTCACTGACCCCTACGTCAAGATGGCGCAGCGCGAGGGCTATCGGGCACGGGCGGCCTACAAGCTCAAGGAGATCGACGAGACGCACGGCCTCTTGCGGCCCGGGCAGGTGGTCGTGGACTTGGGTGCGGCGCCCGGGGCCTGGAGCCAGTATGTGCGGCGCAAGTTCGCGCCGGCAGGGGCGGCGGTGGGTGAACTCGCGGGGACCATCATCGCTCTGGATGTCCTGGAGTTCGAGTCCATTGAAGGCGTCACCTACCTGCGGGGGGACTTCCGCGAGGAGTCGACGATGCAAGCCCTGGAGCAGGCGCTGGCAGGTCGAAAGGTGGATGTGGTGTTGTCGGACATGGCGCCCAATCTGTCGGGCATCGAATCATCGGACGCTGCGCGCGTGGCTCACCTGGTGGAGTTGGCGGTGGATTTCTCGCTCAAGCATCTGAGGACGGATGGCCAGGGTGCCCTGGTCTGCAAGGCCTTTCATGGCAGTGGCTACAGTCAACTGGTCAAGCTGTTCAAGGACAGTTTCCGGGTGGTCAAGCCCATCAAGCCCAAGGCGTCTCGAGACCGGTCGTCTGAAACCTTTCTGCTGGGCCTGGGTCCCAAGCGAGGTTGAAGGAAGCTTGTCATTTGCGCATCCATCCGGTCGACGAGTGCTTCATCCGCACCCATGAGGGCGTAAACTAAGGCTTGACGATGGTCGAGGCCGCGAAGTGGCTCGGCTTCTTCGCATGTGCCCCCTCGGGGCTGTTGGAGTGCCCCATTGAGCACTCGCGGCTCTTCTCTTCATGAACTGGCGGTGTCGCACTGTTCGGGGGGCTTTCAGTATTCGGACGGATGGGGCCCGGTCAACCGGGACTGCAGCACAGTGGATCCTGAGGGTTCTGCCCCGGCTGTATCGGCGCTCTGTTCGCTGCTTCGGGTCACGCATTGATGAATACATCGGACGCCAAGAGGGTCCTTGAAACGGCTTTGATCTGCGCGCAGGCCCCCGTGCCCGTGCGCGAACTGCAGTTGCTCTTTGACGGCCAGTTGACCCAGCACGAGTTGACAGCGTTGCTGCACCAATTGGTGCAAGACTGGACGGACAAGGGGGTGGAACTGGTGGCCGTTTCCTCGGGCTGGCGGTTTCAGAGCCGTCCTGAGATGCGGGTCTTTCTGGACCGTTTGCACCCGGAAAAGCCGCCGCGGTACTCCAGAGCGGTCATGGAGACCCTGGCCATCATTGCCTACCGCCAGCCCGTGACGCGGGGCGACATTGAGGACATACGCGGCGTCGTGGTGTCCAGCCAGATCGTCAAGCAGTTGGAGGAGCGGGGGTGGATCGAGGCGATCGGCTACCGCGAGTCCCCGGGCCGTCCGGCCTTGTATGGCACCACTCGGCAGTTCCTGGACGATCTGGGGCTGTCCAGCCTGAACCAGTTGCCCGAGGTGGGCGGTGACGCCAGCGCAGGTGAAGCGGCCGATGCACTGGCGCCCGTGACCGATGGTGCAGAAGTGATGGCGCAGCCATCGCCCGACGATCTACCCATCTTCAGGGCGGCCGCCGAGCCGCCGATCGAAACCCCCGAGGCGCCACCTGTGCACTCGAACCTGAGCGCAGCTTCCGCACTTCCGGCGTCCTCTCCAGACCCAGCCCTTCAAGGCGATATCGCATGAACCAGCCCGATCCTGACCAGACTGAAAGCACCCAACGCGCCCGGCAGGAGACACCGGACCAGGCGACCGTCGACGGCCCCGCGGCGGTAGCCGCAACGGAGTCAGCCCGTCCCGATGGAGTGCCAGAACAGCCGTCGGCCGCGGGACCGTCTGCCGAAGACGCCCAGTCCGACACCCTGAGAGACCCGCGGCGGCGCAAGCGCAACCGTCGGCGTGGCCGCCGAGGTGATCGGGGCGGTGACCGGTCTGCCCTGGGCCTGGAGGGCGCAGAACTGGCGGAAGGCGCTTCAGCCGACACCCCAGCGGCCGCGGGCCACTTCACGGACAACCAGGCGGACGTACCTCCTGCGCTGGAGAAGTCCGACCCTGCCGAAGTCTTCGGCGCCGTCATGTCTGGAGCGTTCGACGAGTCTGCCGAAGGTGAAGAACCTTCCGGCACCATCGGCCCGGTGGCAGAGGACGGCGAATCCGCCGAAGGTACTGCGCAGGGCTCCTCTGTGCCGGCAAAGCAGGCGCCTGCCCGCAGGGTGCTGGCGCCCGAAATCGACGCTCCCAAGCTGCACAAGGTGCTTGCGCAATCCGGCGTAGGTTCCAGGCGCGACCTGGAGCAGATGATTGCCGAGGGCCGGGTCACCGTGAACGGCCAGGCGGCACACACGGGGCAACGCATTTCCTACGGTGACAAGATTGCAGTGAACGGCAAGCCGGTGAAGGTGCGCATCGCGCCGCTGCCGGCACGCGTGATCGCTTATCACAAGCCTGCAGGCGAGGTGGTCACCCACGACGACCCCCAGCAACGGCCCACGGTCTTCAGGCGATTGCCCCGCCTGCCGCAGGGCAAGTGGCAGTCCGTGGGGCGTCTCGACATCAACACGGAGGGGTTGCTGCTGTTCACCAACTCAGGTGATCTTGCCAACAGGCTCATGCACCCTCGCTTTGGTGTCGAGCGCGAGTACGCGGTCCGCATCCTGGGTTCTCTGTCAGACGAGAACCGGACAAAGTTGCTGGAAGGCGTGGAGGTTGACGGGCAGGTCGCCGCCTTCAAGAGCATCGAGGACGGAGGAGGCGACGGTGCGAACCGCTGGGTTCGCGTGGTGATCACCGAAGGACGCAACCGAGAGGTCCGCAAGTTGTTCGACACCGTGGGCCATGCCGTCAGCCGACTGATCCGCATTCGCTACGGCAGCGTCGTGCTGCCCAAGGGTTTGCGCCGCGGCGTCTGGGTGGACCTGCCGGTAGAGGACGTCAAGGCCTTGCGGTCAATGACCTCAGGCGGTGCGCAGCCAGCGGGTCCGGGCGGCCCGAGGCCCGCTCGTGCAGCGGCGCCGGCACCAGGTCCTCGCGGTCGCAAGAACGCAAGGCATGGCCGTCAGCGCGAAGCTGGATCAGGAGGGGGGCTTCCCCCGGGGATGTCAGAGGCCGCTGATGGGGAGTCTGGCGATACCGAGAATTTCGCCCGCATTCCCAACCCCTTGCAGCAGACCTACGACAAGCGGGCCATCCAGCAAGCTCGTCGGGTTAGAGATATCGACGAGGACGGGCCGATTCCCAACCCGCTGCAGCAGACCTATGACCGTCGCGCGGTGCAGGCTGAAGCGCGTCCACGCCGGGAACTGGACGAGGACGGGCCGATTCCCAACCCGCTGCAGCAGACCTACGACAAGCGATTCGTGAAGGCTGTGAAGTCTTCGCCCGGTGGTGGCGCAGGCAGGTCAAGAAAGAAGCCGACGGGCGGCAAGGAGCAGGCGGCGGGCGGCCAACCCGACCCCATGCGGACTTCCGTGGGCTACATCGGCGCAGACGCTTTTCATCAGAAGGGCAAGTCAGGCCGCTCCGGCAAGGGTAGTCGGCGTCGGTGAAGGCTTGCTGCAAGTCCCTGCCTCAAGAGTGCCTGACGCCGCAGCGTCTGGCCACGACGTCGGGCCACGGGCTACACTGAGAGGTTTTCTCAAGTCTTGGTTTCAGGAGTTTTGGAATGGCTATCGAACGCACCTTGTCGATCATCAAGCCCGACGCAGTGGCGAAGAACGTGATCGGGCAGATTTATGCCCGCTTCGAAGGCGCAGGATTGACGATCGTCGCCGCCAAGATGGCGCATCTCTCGCGCGGCGAGGCAGAAGCCTTCTACGCTGTGCACAAGGCCCGACCCTTTTTCAATGATCTCGTGAGCTTCATGATTTCAGGCCCGGTGATGATCCAGGCGCTGGAAGGAGAGGGAGCCATTGCACGCAACCGTGAGTTGATGGGCGCCACCGACCCCAAGAAGGCCGACAAGGGCACCATCCGAGCCGACTTCGCCGACAGCATCGATGCCAATGCCGTGCACGGTTCCGACGCCCCCGAGACGGCGGCCGCCGAGGTGGCGTTCTTCTTCCCCGGCATGAACGTCTACAGCCGCTGAACGAGGGGGCCGGCGAGCAGCCGGCCTGCCCAGGTCGAGCGGTGCCTCAGAACCCCCAAGCGCTGTGAACCTTCTCGATCTCGATCACGAATCTCTCATCGCTCATGTCGAGGGACTGGGCGAGAAGCGTTTCCGGGCCACCCAGCTCTTCCGCTGGATGCATCGGCGAGGGGAGTCCGAATTCGGCAGGATGACCGACCTTGCCAGGAGCCTGCGAGAAAAGCTGGAGGGCACGCATCGGATCTCTGCGCTTCCGCTGCTTTCGGAGCATGTCTCTTCTGATGGAACGGTCAAGTGGCTGTTTGACGTGGGCAACGGCAACGCGGTCGAAACGGTCTTCATTCCGGAGGCGGATCGGGGTACCTTGTGCGTGTCTTCGCAGGCCGGTTGTGCGGTGGGTTGTCCGTTCTGCTCGACGGGGCATCAGGGCTTCAACCGCAATCTGCGAACGGGCGAGATCCTGGGGCAGTTGTGGCACGCGGAACACCAACTCCGGGGCCGCTTGCGGCTGCCCGACAACGAGCGGGCCGTGGACAACGTCGTGATGATGGGGATGGGCGAGCCCCTTCAGAACTACGCGGCCTTGGTCCCGGCCTTGAGGGTGATGCTCGACGACCATGCCTACGGCCTGTCGCGCAGGCGGGTCACGGTGTCCACCTCGGGAGTGGTTCCGATGATGGATCGGCTGCGGCATGATTGCCCTGTGGCGCTGGCGGTTTCCCTGCATGCACCGGACGATGCGCTGCGTGACGATCTGGTGCCCCTGAACCGCAAGTACCCGCTGAGGGAACTCCTTGGCGCCTGCGTCCGGTATCTGGAATCGGCCCCGCGGGACTTCATCACTTTCGAGTACTGCATGCTCGAAGGCGTCAATGACTCTGATGTGCATGCGGCCCGGTTGGTGGACCTCGTGCGCGGCCGCTCAGAGGATTCCGCCGGCATCGAGGTGTCGTGCAAGTTCAACCTCATCCCGTTCAATCCCTTTCCTTCGTCGGGTCTGAAGCGCTCCAGCCCGCAGAGGGTCAGCGCGTTTGCAGCGCTGCTGCAAGAGGCGGGTTACGTGACCACTGTGCGCAAGACCCGAGGAGACGATATCGACGCAGCCTGCGGTCAGCTTGCAGGTGAGGTCCAGGACCGTACCGACGTGCAGGCCAGGCGTTCTGGCCGCTCGATTGCCATCCAGCCAGTGCGGATGTTGTCATGATGGTTTTTCGCGCTGCCGGATTTCGTCGCTGGCCCGTTCTTTGGTCGCTCGCAGCGCTGTTGCTCGCGGCCCTGGTGGGTTGTGCGGCGGGGCCTGGCCAGGGGATGACTGACGATGTCAAGACCTCATCAGATCAGACGGATGCTGACAGGCGAGCCCGTGTGCGGATGGAATTGGCCGCGGGCTACTTCACGCGCGGCCAGATCTCCACAGCACTGGACGAAGTCAAGCTCGCCCTGGCAGCTCGTCCCGATTTGCCCGAGGCATTCAACCTGCGTGGGTTGATCTATGCCGCCATGGGGGAGGCTCGGCTGGCCGAAGAAAGCTTCAGGCGAGCCTTGCAGTTGGCGCCACGTGATGCCGATGTGATGCACAACTTCGCCTGGTTTGTCTGTCAGTCCGGGCGATGGGCGGAGGCGGACGCCCTGTTCAGGCAGGCCCTGGCGCAACCGCAGTACCGCGACACCGTCAGGACGCTGATGGCCCAGGGCATCTGTCTTGCGGGTGGGCAAAGGTGGCCCGAGGCCGAGGCGGCGCTGAGTCGGGCTTACGAACTGGACCCTGCCAACCCTGTGACGGGCTTCCACCTGAGCGATCTGCTGTTCCGCCGGGGGGAGTACGAGCGTGCCCGCTTCTACATTCGGCGCGTGCACCTTCGACGGGAGTTCGCCACGCCGCAGTCGCTTTGGTTGGCCGTCAGGGTGGAGCGCCGCCTGGGCGACGCGGTGGCCATGCGCACGTGGGGCCAGCAACTCCAGGAGCGCTTTCCCCAGTCGTCCGAGACCCTGATGTACGAGAGGGGGCGCTTCGATGAGTGAGCCAGGGGCTGACCAACCCTCAGGTCAGGCGTCTGCCGGTGCGCTGCTGCGAGCGGCCCGTGAACGCAGCGGCATGCACATAGGCCTGCTGTCCACGACCTTGAAGGTGCCCGTGCGCAAGCTGGAACTGCTCGAGAGCGACCGGTTTGAAGAACTGCACGATGCCACCTTCGTCCGGGCCCTGGCACTGTCCGTATGTCGGGTGTTGAAGTGTGATCCCCGGCCGATCCTGGAGGCCTTGCCACGCCTTGATGCGCGCTCGTCAACCCTGGATCAGGTCAGCCAGGGGGTGAACGAGTCCTTTTCCCAGCGCAGCAGCGCTCCTGTGGTTCTGCGCTCTGCGGCGGATCGCCGCGGCTGGTGGTGGGCCGTGGTCCTGCTGCTGGTGCTGGCCACGGCCTTGTGGCGGGTTCCTGCGTCCTGGATGCCTTGGCACAGCATCGCGCCGGGCGCAGCAGACAGCCCGTTGGCATCCGCAGGCACTGCCGGCACGGGACCAGCGGAGCAGCCCTCTGGCACCGCCGGGTCCGAAGCCGTGCCGTCAGTGTCTCCTTCATCCACCGGCACGGTTGTCCAGACGGTGCATGGGGCCCCGGCCGAAGCGGCCGCCAGTGCAGCCGCGGGCATGGACTCGGCCGTCATCGTCACGGAGCCCTCCTGGGTCGAGGCCAACGACCTCCAGGGGCGCCAGATCTGGGCGCGTACGTTGACGCCGGGTGAGGTGGTCGCCCTCGACAATGGGGTGAGCTGGAAGCTGACGATAGGCAATGCAGCCGGCACCCAGGTGCGTTGGCGTGGTCGGGTTGTCGATCTGAGCACCAGCACGCGGGACAATGTCGCCCGGGTGGAACTTAAATAGGCGCGGAGACCTCATCATGAGCGACGTATCTGAACCCGTCTTCATCGAGCCGGCCAGTCCGCGGCCCCGCAAGTCCAGGCAGGCACAAGTGCGCTGGGGGTCTCGCATCGTCACGGTAGGCGGCGATGCCCCTGTGCGCGTGCAGTCGATGACGAATACCGACACGGTCGATGTGATCGAGACGGCCATCCAGGTGAAGGAACTCGCGCAGGCGGGCTCCGAGATGGTGCGCATCACCGTCAACACGCCTGAGGCAGCACAGGCGGTGCCGCACATTCGCGAGCAGCTGGACCGCATGGGCGTGGATGTGCCGCTGGTGGGGGACTTCCACTACAACGGGCACACCTTGCTGAGCCAGTACCCGGAATGTGCTGCAGCCCTGAGCAAGTACCGCATCAACCCAGGCAATGTGGGCAAGGGCCGTAAGCGCGACGTGCAGTTCGCCCAGATGATCGAGGCCGCTATGCGGCACGACAAGGTGGTGCGCATCGGAGTGAACTGGGGCAGCCTGGACCAGGAACTGCTGGCTTCGATGATGGACGACAACGCGAAGCGGGCGCAACCCTGGAACGCACAGCAGGTGATGTACCAGGCCTTGGTGCACTCGGCCCTGCAGTCTGCCGCCGAAGCCCGATCGCTGGGCATGGATCCCGACCAGATCATCATCAGTTGCAAGGTCAGCGGCGTGCAGGACTTGATCTCCGTCTACCGAGCACTCGCGGCCCGTTGCGATCACGCCTTGCATCTGGGCCTGACCGAGGCCGGCATGGGAACCAAGGGCACGGTGGCTTCCAGCACGGCCCTGGGTGTGCTGCTGCAAGAGGGCATCGGGGACACGATCCGGGTCAGCCTGACCCCCCAGCCTGGGGAGGCTCGCACCCAGGAGGTGGCGGTGGCCCTGGAGATACTCCAATCGCTGGGTCTTCGCACCTTCAACCCCAGCGTGACGGCCTGCCCGGGCTGCGGCCGCACCACCAGCACCACCTTCCAGGAACTGGCCAAGCAGATCGATGACCACTTGCGCCGCATGATGCCCGTGTGGAAGTCCCGTTATCCGGGGGTGGAGACCCTGAGGGTGGCGGTGATGGGCTGCATCGTCAACGGCCCCGGGGAGAGCAAGCATGCCGACATCGGCATCAGCCTGCCCGGCACGGGCGAGGCGCCCGCGGCGCCCGTGTTCATCGATGGTGAGAAGGCGATGACCTTGAGGGGCGACGGCATTGCCCAGGAGTTCCACCAGATCGTGGAGTCCTACATCGAGCGTCGCTTCGGTGCTGCCACGTCCGCGCATTGAGTCTGCCTGCGGCATCGCTTGACTCCCTGCTGATTCTTCCCGCCCTGCCATGGCGCCTGACCGCGCCGGACATTCCATGGTCGCCAAACTGTTTGCCGTCAAAGGCATGAACGACATACTGCCTGGCAACGTTCCCCGTAAGGAGAAGTTGCCGGACTCCGCCATCTGGCGCTGGTTCGAGCGCACGGTGGAGACGGTGATGGCCCGACACGCCTATCAGCACCTTCTCACGCCCATCGTCGAGCCGACCCCGCTTTTTGTTCGTGGCATCGGTGAAGCCACTGACATCGTGGAGAAGGAGATGTACTCCTGGGTCGATGCGATGAACGGTGATGCGCTGACCCTCAGACCGGAGATCACCGCGGGCATCGTCCGGGCGATGGTGGAGCACAACGCGCTCTACAACGGCCCGCTGCGGGTGTGGTCCATAGGCCCGGTGTTTCGCCACGAGCGCCCGCAAAAAGGCAGGTACCGACAGTTCTATCAGCTGGACGTTGAAGCCCTGGGCTTTGCCGGCCCGGATGTGGATGCAGAGCTCATCCTGATGGTCCGCAGCCTCTGGCAGGCGCTGGGTTTACGGGTAGGTGAACACGTGCGCCTCGAGCTGAACAGCCTGGGGCAGCCCGCCGAGCGTGCGGCCCATCGCGCCGCTTTGGTGGCCTATTTCACCGAACACGCGGCGTCGCTGGACGAGGACGGCCGTCGCCGCCTGCACAGCAACCCGCTTCGCATCCTGGATACCAAGAACCCGGCCTTGCAGGCTCTGGCGGAAGCCGCCCCGAAGCTTGCCGATCATCTAGGCGAGGCATCCCGTGCACATCTGTCCGCCGTGTGCGCCGTGCTGGACGCCGCAGGCCTGCCCTACAGGATCAACCCCCGGCTCGTACGCGGGCTGGACTACTACAACCTCACCGTGTTCGAGTGGGTCACCGATCACCTCGGTTCGCAGGGCACGGTGTGCGGCGGCGGGCGCTATGACGGCCTGTTCGAGCAACTCGGCGGCAAACCCACACCGGCCATCGGGTTCGGCTTGGGCATGGAGCGGCTGCTGCTGCTGCTTCAGGAAATCGGGGTGCCGGTGCCCGATCCGGCGCCCGACGTCTACGCCGTACTGCCCGACGCAACCTGCCTTCCTCAGGCCATGGTGGTGCTGGACGTGCTGCGCGAGCAGGGCCTGTCGGTTCAAATGCACGCGGGCGGCGCAAGCCTGAAGGCGCAATTCAAGAAGGCCGATGCGAGTCGGGCGCGTTATGCCTTGGTCTTTGGCCAGGACGAGGTCGCTGCCGGCCAGGTCGCCATCAAGCCATTGCGCGCCGACGCACAGGGCCAGTACACCCGGCCGATGCACGCCGCGGCGGGCTGGGCCCACGAACTGCGCACCGCATAATCCACGCTCCTTTCCCGCTTCCTCCCATGGCCACACCTCTCGACCTGCAAGAGCAGGAGCAACTCGACTCGATCAAGTCGTTCTGGAAACAGTACGGCAACCTCATCACCTGGACCCTGGTGCTGGTGCTGGGTGCGTTCGCCGCCTGGAACGGCTGGAACTGGTACCAGCGGGACCAGGGCATCAAGGCAGGCGCCATGTTCGACGAACTGGACCGTTCGGTGCAGGCGGGTGATGCCGAGCGTTCGGCGAAGATCTTTTCGGATCTCCAGGCGCGCTACCCTGCTGCCCAGTGGACCGCGCAAGGCGGGCTGATGCTGGCCCGGCTGCAGATCGACAAGGGCCAAGGGGATGCGGCGACCCAGGTCTTGCGCTGGGTGGTGGACAAATCCAAGGATGAAGGCCTGCGCGCTCTGGCGGCGCTGCGGTGGGCAGGCATTGAACTCGATGCCAAGCGATGGGACCAAGCCTTGAAGGCGCTGGAATCCGCGAACGTCAAGGGCTATGAGGCTTTGGTATCTGACCGCCGCGGTGACATCCTGCTGGCCCAGGGCAAGCCGCAGCAAGCCTCTGAGGCTTTGCTCTCGGCCTGGAAGGGGTTGCCCGAAACCGTGGAGTACCGCAGAGTGGTGGAGGCCAAGCTCAACACCCTGGGGGTGTCGCCCGCGTCTGCAGCTTCGGGGGCGCAGAAGTGAGCGGGAAGGTGTGCAGCCGGCTTCCCGGAGGGCTGGCCGCTTTGGCCTGCGCTGCCTTGTTGGCGGCTTGCAGCAGCGACAAGCCCAAACCCACGCCCCTCGAGCCTGTGGCGCCCAAGATCGCGGGGCGTCAAGTCTGGCAAGCCAAGCTCACGGGGGTGCAGTTTCCGCTGGTGGTTGCAGCACGCGATGGGTCCTTCATCGTCGCTGGTGATGACGGCACCGTGTTGTCCCTGGAGGTTGCCACAGGACGAGAGCTTTGGCGTGTCCAGGTGGGCAGCGAGGTATCCGCGGGCGTGGGTACTGACGGGCGTTACACGTCGGTGGTCACGCGGGGCCATGAGGTCGTGACGATCGAACAAGGGCGTGTGCTGTGGAAGGCCAAGCTCTCCGGGCGCGTCATGACCGCTCCCCTGGTCGCAGGCGAGCGTGTCTTCGTCATGGGGGTGGATCGCGCTGTGCATGCCTTCGACGCCACCGATGGCAAGAAGCTCTGGGTACTGCAGCGCCCAGGTGATGCGCTGACGCTGGGTCAGGCGGGGGTGGTGTCAGCCGTGCGTGACACCCTGGTGGTCGGCCAGGGGCCGCGCATGACGGGTGTGGACCCTTCGCGCGGAACCGTTCGGTGGGAGGCTTCGGTAGCCAATCCACGCGGCACCAACGAGGTGGAACGGCTGGCAGATCTGGTGGGCCCTGCTGCACGGGTTGGCAATGCGCTTTGCGCGCGTGCATTCCAGGCCACGGTCGGCTGTGTTGATGCCGTACGCGGCAGCCTGATGTGGTCCCGCAATGCTTCGGGCAGCCAGACCGTCGGCGCCGATGACCGGGTCGTGGTGGCCGGCGACGGCTCCGATCGGCTGTCGGGCTGGCGCCAGGGCACGGGTGAATTGCTCTGGACCAATGAAAGGCTTCTGTTCCGAGGCCTGTCGGGCGTGCTGGTCGCAGGCCGTACCGCAGTGGTGGGAGATGCGCAGGGCTTCGTGCACTTCCTGGACCGTGAGGACGGCCAGCCCTTGCTGCGTTTGTCGACCGACGGCAGCGGCGTGGTAGGGGCGCCTGTCGTCCAGGGTGCCACCATGCTGGTGGTGACGCGGGCAGGCGGGCTGTATGCCTTCCGTCCCGAGTGACCGTTCGCCCATCTGAGCTTCCGCGCAACGGCCTGGGGCCTTCGCGGGGGCTTCCCCCTCAAGTGTTGAGACTGCATCCTTGAAACCGGTCATTGCCATCGTCGGCCGACCCAACGTCGGCAAAAGCACCCTGTTCAATCGACTGACCAGGAGCCGGGATGCGATCGTCGCCGACTTCGCCGGCCTTACCCGGGATCGTCACTACGGCGATGCGCGCCTGGGGCCGCGGGAGTTCATCGTCATAGACACCGGCGGCTTCGAGCCGGACTCTTCAACCGGCATCGTGCGGGAGATGGCCCGACAGACCCGGCAGGCCGTCGCGGAGGCCGATGTCGTGATCTTCGTGGTGGACCTTCGTGCCGGGCTGTCGGCCCAGGACCACGACATTGCCAGCTACCTTCGTGCCGAGCGCAAGAAGGTCCTGCTGGCGGCCAACAAGGCCGAGGGCATGCGCGATTCCCCGCTGCTGTCGGAGTTCTTCGAACTGGGCATTGGTGAGCCGATCCCGATTTCCTCGGCCCATGGGCAAGGCATCCGCAGCCTTGTCGAAGAGGCGCTGGAAGGCTACGATTTCGGCGACGATGCTGCCTCCGATGACGAGGTGGACTCACAGGATCGGCCCATCCGGCTGGCCGTGGCGGGTCGGCCGAATGTGGGCAAGTCGACCTTGATCAACACCTGGCTGGGTGAAGAGCGCCTGGTGGCCTTCGACTTGCCTGGCACCACGCGGGACGCGATCTCGGTGCCCTTCGAGCGCGATGGTCAGCGCTACGAGTTGATCGACACAGCGGGCTTGCGCCGCAAGGGCAAGGTGTTCGAGGCGGTCGAGAAGTTCTCGGTGGTCAAGACCCTGCAGGCGATCGCGGATGCGAACGTCGTCTTGCTGCTGCTCGATGCCACCCAGGGGGTGTCGGATCAGGATGCCCATATCGCCGGCTACATCCTCGAATCGGGCAGGGCGGTGGTGATCGCTGTCAACAAGTGGGACGCCATCGACGGCTACCAGCGGGAGATGCTCCTGCGCTCCATCGAGCAGCGTCTGGCCTTCCTGAAGTTCGCCCCCGTTCTGCACATCTCGGCGCTCAAGCGCCAGGGGCTCGGCCCGGTGTGGAAGTCCATTGCCCTGGCACATGCCTCTGCCACCTGCAAAATGCCCACGCCTGCGCTGAACCGCGTCCTGCAGGAAGCGGTGGCGCACCAGCAGCCTCCGCGGGCAGGGCGCTTCCGCCCAAAACTGCGTTACGCGCACCAGGGCGGGATGAATCCGCCGGTGGTGGTGGTCCACGGCACGTCGCTGGACGCGGTTCCGGACTCCTACAAGCGATACATCGAAGGTCGAGTACGAGACCACTTCAAGCTCGTCGGCACGCCGCTGCGCTTGCAGATGCGTTCGGCAGACAACCCTTTCGACAAGGCGGACTGAGCACACGCGGGTTTGTGTCACCCCTGGGTCCCTTGCAGACGTGAGGGACAACCCCATGTGATAACGTGGCAAGTCTTCCATCACGGAGCATATCGTGAGCAATAAAGGTCAACTTCTTCAAGATCCGTTCCTCAATCTTTTGCGCAAGGAACACATTCCGGTCTCCATCTACCTTGTCAATGGCATCAAGTTGCAGGGTCAGATCGAGTCCTTCGACCAGTACGTCGTGTTGCTGCGCAACACGGTGACGCAGATGGTCTACAAGCACGCCATCTCAACGGTGGTGCCCGGCCGTGCCGTGAACTTCCACGCCAACGAGTCGGAGCCCGTCTGAAGCGGCACAACGGCTGCAACCGGCCCCTTTTGGATCACCTCCCACTTTGAAGACCTCGCCTGAACCGCTCGAGGCTGTTCGCAGTCCCAGGCCGAATGCCGTGCTGGTGGGGGTGGACTTCGGTAAGGGCGGCTGGTTCGATGCCGAACTTGAGGAACTCGCTTTGCTGGCCACGTCTGCTGGTGACGAGCCCGTTGCGCGTGTCACCGCGCGCCGAAAGGCGCCCGATGCTGCGCTGTTCGTCGGGTCTGGTAAGGCCGAGGAGATCAAGGCTCTCGTGGCGGGCACGGCGGCGCAAGGCGTGATCTTTGACCAGGCCTTGAGTCCCGTCCAACAACGCAACCTCGAGCAGTTTCTTGGCGTTCAGGTGTCTGACCGCACCGCCCTGATCCTGGACATCTTCGGGGACCGAGCCCAAAGCCACGAGGGCAAACTTCAGGTTGAACTCGCCCGCCTGCAGTACCTGTCCACCCGTCTGGTGCGCCGGTGGTCTCACTTGGAGCGGCAAAGGGGTGGCATTGGTACGCGTGGGGGCCCTGGCGAAACGCAGATCGAACTCGACCGGCGCATGATTTCCGAGCGCATCAAGAGCGTCAAGGCGCGGCTTGAGAAGGTCAAGAAGCAACGGGCCACGCAGCGGCGGGCACGCCTCAGGCGCGGCACTTTCAAAGTGTCTTTGGTGGGCTACACCAACGCCGGCAAGTCCACGCTTTTCAACTCACTCGTCAAGGCCCGCTCGTACGCGGCAGATCAGTTGTTCGCCACCCTGGACACCACCACCCGCGGTATGTGGCTTGAGCAGGCTCAGACCTCCGTATCCTTGTCGGATACGGTGGGGTTCATCCGTGATCTGCCCCACAAGTTGGTGGAGGCCTTCCAGGCCACCCTGTCCGAAGCCGTGGATGCCGACCTTCTGCTCCACGTCATGGACGCCTCCAGTCCGGTTCTGCAGGAGCAGAAGGAGGAGGTGGACCGTGTGCTGCAGGATATCGGTGCCGGCGCCGTCCCGCAGATCCTGGTGTGCAACAAGCTCGACCGGTTGGAACCTTCGGCGCGCCCCCGCCAGCGGGTGGACGTGTTCGAGGACCGTTCGGGTCGCCAGGTGACACGTGTCTTTGTCAGCGCCCTGGAGGGTACAGGCCTCGAAGACTTGCGCGGCGCGATTGCGGCCCGAGCAGCCGCTTTGCACGAACCGCAGACAGACAACGAGCCGCACCCCGACGGACAGTCCCACTTGCATGCTTTGACCGACTCATGAACCCACCCTCTTCCCATCAGGCCGGCCTCGAAGACTCGGCCAACACACCGCCCGCCAGGCGAGGTTTCCGCCGCCTGCTGGAAGCATTTCGTCGCTGGCGGGCAGGCTTTGCCGCGCTCTTGGGGCGACGCGGCCGATGGCTGATGGCCAATGGCCGTCAGGATGGCCCGCCTGATCTCGACGAACTGTGGCGCGACTTCAATCGCAAGCTCAACGGTCTGTTCCGGGGCAAAGGCATCGGGCCCGGCCCGCAGCGCGAACCTTCGGGTGATGGTCCGCAGTCACCACGGAACATGCGCAACGCGGGCATTGGCGGCGGCCTGATTGCCGGTGTGGCGGCGCTGGTGTGGTTGGGCAGCGGCTTCTTCATCGTGCAGGAAGGTCAGCAGGCGGTGGTGACATCCTTCGGGAAGTACAGCTACACCTCGGACGCTGGTTTCCAGTGGCGCTTCCCTTATCCGTTCCAGTCGCACGAGACCGTCAGCGTCACCCAACTCCGCTCGGTGGACGTCGGGCGCAACACGGTGGTGCCGACCACCGGTCTGCGAGATTCATCGATGCTCACCGAGGACGAGAACATCGTCGATATACGGTTCACCGTACAGTACCGGCTCAAGGACGCACGGGCCTACCTTTTCGAAAACTTTCGCCCGGACGAGGCGGTGATGCAGGCGGCCGAGTCGGCTGTGCGAGAAATCGTGGGTCGCAGCAAGGTCGACCAGGTGCTCTACGAGCAGCGTGACGCCATCGCCACGGACCTGATGAAGTCCTTGCAAGCGCAGTTGGACCGCTTGAACACCGGCATCGTGGTGGCCAATGTCAACGTCCAGAACGTGCAGGTCCCCGAGCAGGTGCAGGCCGCCTTCAACGACGCCGTGAAGGCCGGTGCCGACCGCGACCGTTTCAAGAACGAGGGTCAGGCCTACGCCAGCGATGTCATCCCCAAGGCCCGCGGCACCGAGGCACGTTTGCGTGAAGAGTCTGAAGGCTACCGTTCGCGCGTGATCGCGCAGGCCGAGGGTGATGCCCAACGCTTCAAGTCCGTACTGAACGAATACCAGAAGGCTCCGGCCGTGACGCGCGACCGTCTGTACCTGGAAACCATGCAGCAGGTGTACTCCAACGTGACCAAGGTCATGGTGGACAACCGCAGCGGTTCGAACCTCCTGTACCTGCCGCTGGACAAGATCCTCCAGCAGCAAGGAGCCTCTGCGGTGGGGTCCCTGAACGCCGCGCCCGCACCGGATGCTGCTGCACCGGCGGGCATGACGAGCGCGGCAGGCGCTGCGGTGCCGCCTGCTGACGTTCGATCGCGTGACGGGACGCGCACGCGCGACCGAGAAGGCCGTTGAGAGGAGCACCACACATGAACCGCATTGGCATTGCCCTTTCTGGCCTGTTGGCCTTGGTCCTGGTTGCTTCATCGACCCTGTTCGTGGTTGACCAGCGACAGGTGGGCGTCATCTACGCGCTGGGTGAGATCAAGGAAGTCATCACCGAACCGGGGCTGAAGTGGAAGCTCCCGCCACCGTTCCAGAACGTCGTTTTCCTGGACAAGCGCGTGCAGACCCTGGACAGCCCGGAGACACGTCCCATCTTCACCGCGGAGAAGAAAAGTCTGGTCATCGACTGGCTGGTCAAGTGGCGTATCAGCGAGCCTCGCCAGTTCATCCGGAATAACGGGGTGGACTTCCGCAATCTGGAAAGCCGGTTGAGCCCGGTGGTTCAGGCTGCGTTCAACGAGGAGGTCACCAAGCGCGATGTACGCAGCGTGCTGTCCCGTGAGCGCGAGAAGGTCATGAATGACGTTCGAAGCCGGCTGGCCGATGAGGCCAAGTCTTTCGGTATCGAAATCATCGATGTACGGATCAAGCGGGTCGACTTCGTCGCCGACATCACCGATTCCGTCTATCGCCGGATGGAATCAGAGCGCAAGCAAGTGGCCAATGAGCTGCGATCGCAGGGTGCGGCCGAAGGCGAGAAGATCCGTGCCGATGCCGACCGGCAGCGCGAGGTGATCATCGCCGAGGCTTACCGGGACGCACAGAAGATCAAGGGCGAGGGCGATGCAAAGGCCTCCGCTCTGTACGCGGAGTCTTTTGGACGAGACCCGCAATTCGCGCACTTCTACCGCAGCCTGGAGGCCTACCGCGCCAGCTTCCGCAGCAAGTCGGATTTGATGGTGCTGGAGCCTGGCAATGACTTCTTCAGGGCCATGCGGGGGCAGGGCAGCTCTTCCTCTGCTGCTGCGCCCAAGAAGTGAAGCTGGCGCGGAGCGATTGAGTTGCCGGACTGGCTGTGGGGAGGGCTGGCACTGTTGCTGGTGCTGGAAGGCCTGCTGCCCCTGCTGAGCCCCCAGTCCTGGCGCCATGCGTTTGAGAGGGCGCTGCAACTCAAGGACGGCCAGCTACGCTTCTTCGGTCTTCTCAGCGTGCTTGCAGGCGTTGTGATCGCCGTGGTCCTGACTCTCTAGACCTCCTGGGCCCCTTGACCCCTTGGTCCGCCGGACATGAGCCCTTCGCCAGGCGCCTCGCGTCAGTTGGCCCCGCCTACAATCTCGGTTTTTCGTCGTCATTGGATACATGTCCCGAGCTTGGCTGTTGCCTGAACATATCGCAGACGTTCTGCCAGCTCAGGCGTTTCAGATCGAGGCCTTGCGCAGGCGCCTGATCGACCAGGCCTCCAGGCGTGGCTTTGAACTGGTGATTCCGCCCTTGCTTGAGCATCTGGAGTCGCTGCTCTCTGGCACCGGGCACGAACTTGACCTGCAGACCTTCAAGCTGGTGGACCAACTCAGTGGCCGAATGCTGGGTCTGCGTGCGGACACTACCCCCCAGGCCGCGCGCATTGATGCCCATTTGCTGAACCGATCCGGCGTGACGCGGCTTTGCTATTGCGGCCCCGTGCTGCATGCCCAGAAAGCGGGCCCTGGCACTTCGCGCGAACCCTTGCAGTTCGGCGCAGAGGTTTTCGGGCATGCGGGGCCGGAGTCTGACTTGGAGATCCAGGATCTGGCGCTTGAAGTGCTGGCCCATGCCGGCGCCAAGCACCCCAGCATTGACCTCGCTGACGCCCGCATCCTCAAGGGGCTTCTGGCGGGTGTTGATCTGGACCCGCTGGCCCTGCGCGACATCGTCGAGTCGCTTTCGCGCAAGGATGCCGCCTCGCTCGGTTCCCAGGTGGCAGGCCTGCCCGAGCCGGCTCGTGACGGCCTCCTGGCTTTGCTGGACCTTTTCGGCGGAACGCAGGTGCTGCAGCGTGCGCGGGGGCTGCTTCCACGGCACGCCTTGATCACGGCGGCGCTCGACCAGCTCGAATGGCTCGCTCAGCGGCTCGAAGCGGACCACCCTGAATTGGTCGTGAGCTTCGATCTGGCCGACATGGGGGGCTATGCGTACTACAGCGGTGTGCGCTTTGCTATCTACGCGCAGGGCTGCGCGGAGGCCCTCGCCCGCGGCGGGCGTTATGACGAGGTGGGAGCGATCTTCGGCCGCAACCGCCCCGCGGTAGGGTTCAGCCTTGACCTCAAGGCCTTGTCGGGGCTGACCGATGCAGGATCCGTTGGGGCCGCCATCCGCGCGCCCTGGGGAGATGAGCCTGCTTTCAAGAATGCCGTTCGGCGTCTGCGTGACGCTGGCGAGACCGTGGTGTTTGATTTCCCGGGCACGCAGGCGCAGGAATGCGGCCACTCGTTCGACCGGGAGCTTGTGAAGATTGCCGGGCAGTGGGTGCTTCGGCCCGTCTGACCGAAGTTTGCCTTTTGCATGGGACCCCTAGAAGTGAATACATCTGCCGCTGGGCGTAACGTGGTCGTCGTTGGCACCCAATGGGGTGACGAGGGCAAAGGCAAGGTGGTGGATTGGCTGACGGACCACGCCCAAGGGGTGGTCCGCTTTCAGGGCGGGCACAACGCGGGGCATACCTTGGTCATCAATGGCCGAAAGACCGCCCTCCAACTCATCCCCTCCGGCGTCATGCGCGAGGGTGTGGCCTGCTACATCGGCAACGGCGTGGTGGTTGACCCGGTGCACCTGCTGTCGGAAATCGAGCGGCTGGAGGCTATCGGCGTGGAGGTGCGCTCCCGGCTGTTCATCAGCGAGTCCTGCCCTCTCATACTGCCCTTCCACGTCGAGGTGGATCGGGCGCGAGAAACTCTGCGCGAATCCAGCGGATCGGGCAAGATCGGCACGACAGGCAAGGGCATCGGACCGGCCTACGAGGACAAGGTTGCCCGCCGGGCCCTGCGCATCCAGGACCTGAAGCATCCGCAACGATTTGCGCGCAAACTTGCCGAATTGCTGGCCTTGCACAACGTGGCCCTTTCGGGGTATCTGGGCTCGAAGGCCCTGGAGTTCCAGCCCATCTACGATCAGGCCATGCAGGTGGCCGAGCAGCTTTCGCCCATGTTCGCTGATGTCGGCTACGCGCTGCATCAGAGCCACCTCCGAGGCGACCGGTTGCTGTTCGAGGGCGCGCAAGGCACTTTGCTGGACATTGACCACGGCACCTACCCGTACGTGACGTCCAGCAACTGCGTGGCCGGGAACGCTGCGGCAGGCGCTGGTGTGGGCCCGCAGATGCTGCACTATCGGCTGGGCATCACCAAGGCCTACACCACCCGGGTGGGCGGTGGTCCGTTCCCGACCGAACTGCCCATCGACCAGGCCGGAACGGTGGGGCACCACCTGTCGACGGTGGGGCAGGAACGCGGCACCGTGACCGGGCGCGCGCGCCGCTGCGGCTGGCTGGACGCGGCGGCCCTCAGGCGCGCCATGATCATCAACGGCATCTCCGGGCTGTGCATTACCAAACTGGATGTGCTGGACGGCCTGCAGGAGGTTCTGGTGTGCACGGGCTACCGTCTGGACGGCCGCGTGGTGGACATCCTGCCGCTGGACGCGGACGACATCACCCGCTGCGAGCCGGTCTATGAGGCTTTCGAAGGGTGGTCGGAGACAACGGCCGGCGTGACGCGTTGGGACGATCTGCCCGCCAGGGCCCGCCAGTACCTGCTGCGCGTGCAGGAGTTGATCGGCGTGCCCATCGACATGGTCTCCACCGGGCCCGACCGTGACCACACCATCGTGATTCGGCACCCCTTCCAGCATTGAAAAGGAGATTCCATGCTCACCGACGACGGCAAACATCTGTATGTGTCCTGGGACGAGTACCACCGGCACATCGAACGGCTGGCACTCAAGGTCGCGCACGGCGGCTGGGAGTTCGACCAGATCCTGTGCCTGGCCCGTGGCGGCATGCGCCCGGGTGATGTGCTGTCGCGCATCTTCGACAAGCCCCTGGCCATCATGTCGACGAGTTCCTACCGCGCCGACGCGGGCACCATCCAGGGACGCCTGGACCTGGCGAAGTACATCACCCTGCCGAAGGGCGAACTGGCGGGTCGCGTGCTGCTGGTGGACGATCTGGCCGATTCGGGCGTCACTCTCAGGGCGGTGGTGGAGCGACTTCGGTCCATGCCGGCCATCTCGGAGTTGCGCACGGCGGTGATCTGGGTCAAGGGCGTGTCTTCCTACGTCCCGGAGTATTTCGTGGAAACGTTGCCCACGAGCCCATGGATACACCAGCCCTTCGAAGAATACGACGGTCTGCGCCCCTCGGAACTGGCCAAGCGGTACGCGATCTGAACCAAGCGTCTTGCGGCCAAGAAAAAAGCCGGTCATTGACCGGCTCGTGTGATGCGCGCAAAGGCGCCGTCGTGTATGGTGCCCAGGAGAGGACTCGAACCTCCACGGAGTTACCCGCTAGTACCTGAAACTAGTGCGTCTACCAATTCCGCCACCTGGGCATTTCAGGAAAACCAAGAGTCTATCATCAAGAATTCAAAAAGCAATCTCTCGTCGAACGCGGCGCCTGCTGGGGCCTCCGCGTCCTCATCCCCCGATCTTCTGGGCGACGTCAAGGGCAGGGTGGAGGGACACCGGGACGGGCACGGCTTCGTTGCGCGTGACGACGGCGAGGGCTTCATCTTCCTGCCGCCAGCAGAAATGCGCGGTGTCCTGCATGGTGACGAAGTCAGCGTACGTATCGTTCGGCAAGACCGCAAGGGGCGGCCCGAGGGCCGAATTCTGGACATCTTGGCCAGGCCCCGGGCCAACATCATCGGCCGCCTGCTGCTGGAAAGTGGTGGCTGGATCGTCGCCCCGGAGGATCGCCGCTTCGGTCAGGACATCCTGATACCCAAAGGCGGCGTGGGCAGTGCCCAGGCCGGTCAGGTGGTTTGCGTGGAACTGACCGAGGCGCCGTCTCTTCACGCCAAGCCCGTGGGGCGCGTCGTGGAGGTGCTGGGGGAGATCGACGACCCCGGCATGGAAATCGAGATTGCCGTGCGCAAGTACGGTGTGCCCCATGAATTCCCGGCTGGGGTGGTGCTCGAGGCTGAATCGCTGCCATCTGTGATTCGCGCCGTCGATCGGCGGCATCGGGTGGACCTGACCGACGTGCCGCTGGTGACGATCGATGGTGAAGATGCCCGGGACTTTGATGATGCGGTCTACTGCGAGCCCGTGCCGATGGCCAAGGGCAAGGGGGCCCGGCCCCAGTGGCGCCTGATCGTGGCCATTGCCGACGTGAGCCATTACGTGAAGCCAGGTTCGGCGCTCGATGCCGAGGCCTACGAGCGGGCCACCTCGGTCTACTTTCCGCGCCGGGTGATCCCCATGCTGCCGGAGCGCCTGTCCAACGGGTTGTGTTCGCTGAATCCCGAAGCGGACCGCCTGTCCATGGTGTGCGACATGCTGGTGGACGACACCGGCGAGGTGCAGGCCTACCAGTTCTTCCCTGCCGTGATGCGCTCGCATGCAAGGTTCACGTATACCGAGGTGGCGGCGATTCTCGGCAACACCCGCGGGCCGGAGGCGGCCCGCCGCGCGCCGCTGGTGCCCCACCTGGTCCACCTGCACGAGGTCTACAGGGCTTTGCTCAAGCAACGGGCGCGGCGCGGTGCCGTGGACTTCGACACCACCGAAACGCAGATCGTCTGCGATGAGTCGGGGCGTATCGAGAAGATCGTGCCCCGGGTCCGGACCGAGGCGCACCGGCTCATCGAGGAAGCGATGCTGGCGGCCAACGTGTGCGCAGCGGACTTCATCGAGCAGGGTGGCCACGCGTCGCTTTACCGTGTGCACGAGGGGCCGACGCCAGAAAAGCGTGTGGTCCTGCAGAATTACCTTCGCGCCTTGGGCATCGGGCTGTCCATCAGCGACGATCCGCGCCCCTCGGAGATGCAATCCGTGGCCGAGGCCACGCGTGACCGGCCCGATGCGGCACAGATCCACCAAATGCTGCTGCGCTCCATGCAGCAGGCGATCTACACCCCCGTCAACAGCGGGCACTTCGGCTTGTCGTTTGATGCGTACACCCATTTCACAAGCCCCATCCGCCGGTATCCCGACCTGTTGGTCCACCGCGTGATCAAGGCCTTGCTGGGGCAGAAGACCTACCGCTTCGTGCCTTCCGCGTTGCGCATGCCTCCGCAACCACGCCGAGCGCTGTCTTCGAAGGCACCACCCGCCGCAGCGCGGCCCCAGGACAAGCAGTCACTGGCCTGGCAGGCTGCCGGCCTGCACACCAGCGCCAGCGAGCGCCGTGCAGACGAAGCCTCGCGGGACGTGGAGGCCTGGCTGAAATGCCGCTTCATGAAGGGGCGCCTGGGCGAGGAATTCCAGGGCACCGTCACGTCTGTGGTGGGCTTTGGCCTGTTCGTCACCTTGGACGAGTTGCACGTGGAGGGCTTGGTGCACGTGACGGAATTGGGTGGCGAGTACTTCCGCTTCGACGAGCTTCGACAGGAACTCCGGGGTGACCGCAGTGGCATGCGCTACGGAGTGGGCACGCGGGTGCGGGTGCAGGTCAGCCGGGTGGACCTCGACGGTCGTCGCATCGATTTCAGGATGGTCAAGGATGCCGCGGCGGCCTGGTCTGCCAGCCGCTCCCGAACGCCGGGGGTGGAACGCCCACCACCGTCCACTTCTTCGGACCTGCTGGCGGCGACGCTGGCCGAGGATCGAGAGCTCAAATCCAAGGCGCGCAAGACCAAGGCGGCGTCGTCGCCCTCCAGGAAGATGGCCAACCGCGCCAAGGGGTCGGGCAAACCGAAGTCGGCGGCCTCCAGCAAGCGTGCTCGACGTCAAGGTTGAGGCTTGCCTTGGGTGGCGCAGCCTGCCATGCGCCGCGTCAACTCACCAGACTGCGCATACGTTCCACCAGGTCCGCGGCGCGCAATGAGTTGGCCGAGCCGTGCAGATCCGCCGCCTGTCCGTGAACGCGCACGGCCTCGCATGCGATGTGATGCGCCCACAGGCGCTCCTCGTCAAGCGGGCGGCTTGAGCCTGTGTCGGGCCCGGATCGGGCTCGGCAGATCATCTGTGTCACGCTGGACCATCGGCCTGCCAGCCATCCGGCCAGGACATCACCCGTTCCGCCAGTGGCGAGGGCGCCGTTGCCGGTGATGTTGACCTCGGGCAGTTCGCCGGGCGTCGCGATGACGGTCCCTGAGCCCTTGAGCACTACGGTGGCCAAGCAGTGGTCGCTGAGCCTCCTGGCAGCGCCAAGGCGGTCGGCCTGGATGTCCTGCACAGTGCAGTCCAGCAGGCGCGCAGCCTCCAAGGGGTGCGGTGTGATGACGCTCGCCAGGCCTGTGCTGCGGCGCTGTCGCAGTGCCCGCTGTAGCGCGGGTTGCTGCGCAACGACGTTCAACGCGTCCGCATCGAGCACCAGCCGTCCGGCCCGCTGCAGGACGGCCGGCAGCCAGGCGCTGATCATCACTGCGCCGCCGCATCCGCAGACCACGGTGGCCTGTTCCAGCGGGTGGTTCGACAAACTTCCAGGTCGCATCCACATGCACTCGGGCCGTGTCTCGTCCCCAAGAACGGTTGCCGCGTCCAGGGGCACCGCGATGACCCGACCCGCACCAGCCGCAAGTGCCGCGTGCGCAGCCAGGCGCAGGGCGCCGGTCATGCCAGGAGCTCCTCCCAGCACGATGACATCGCCGAACCGGCCCTTGTGACTGGCATGCGGGCGGCCCTGTGACGCTTGCGCCCAGGGGGCGTGACCTACGGTGATGGCCGTGGGTTCGACCGATCTTGTCAAGGGCGTGTCGTCAAGCGGATCGAACCAGATTCTGCCTGCCGCGTCACGTCCATGACCCATGAAGAGCCCCGGCTTGAGCGTCAGCAGGCTCAGGGTGGCCTGAGCCCTGATGCAGTCGCCGCCCAGCAGCTGTCCCGTGTCGGCATTCAAACCAGTGGGCAGGTCGATGGACAGACACGGACTTGATTGATCGTTGATCGCCCTGACGGCGGCTGCAATGCTCATGTCCAGCGGACGGCTTGTGCCCAGGCCCAGCAAGGCATCGATCACCAAGTCTGCCCAGCCCTGAGGTGGCGGCTGCTGCACCAGCTCGCAGCCGGCAGCCAACGCAAGCCTGAGGGCTGCTTCCGTGTCAGGCCTCAGTTCCCGATGCGCAGCGTGCTGCGTGATGAGCACCTGCCTTCCCTGTTCCGCGAGGTGCCTGGCTGCATGCAGTCCATCACCGCCATTTCCGCCCGGGCCCGCCGCCACCCAGACGCGCTGGGCGTGTGGCGCTTGCGAAAGCGCCCAGCGGGCGGCGCAACGCCCAGCCCAGGCCATGAGACGGCCCTGCGGCCATTGCAACAGCCGTTGCGCCTCGATCAGGCGGGTGCTGTGGGCGTCATGCAGCGGCCAGGCGGACGTACCCCCCAGCACCTCCAGTGTCCGGGCGGAAGTGGCCACCGCGGCGGTCATGCTGCCTGGGGGCGCCTGCGAGGGGGTGGGTTTCAAGTCCATGGGGCTTCAGTGCTTGCGGCGGGAGCCGTGAGATGCCACGCCCCTGAAGCCGGCCGAGGGACGTGGTGCTGGCGATGAAGGCAGATGCTAAACTCCTTGGGTTTTTCTCCCGTAGGCCAGCGCGTCAACACGCCATTCCATTGATTGTCGGAGGGGGCGTCAAGAGGCGGGGCTCGAGCGGAGAGAAACGAATCGCGGACCGAGGCCACGGAAGGTGTCCGGGGCGGTGCCAGGGGCGACCTTGGGCATTCGCGCGGATGCAGGCCCGGTTCAAGACCCAACCTTCGGAGAGATCATGACCATTTCCATGCGCGACATGCTCGAGGCGGGCGTTCATTTCGGACACCAGACCCGCTTCTGGAATCCCAAGATGGCCCCCTACATCTACGGCCATCGCAACAAGATCCACATCATCAACCTCGAGAAGACGCAGCCGCTCTTCAACGACGCGATGAAGTTCATCCGCCAGCTGTCCGGCCGCCGCGGCACGATCCTCATGATCGGCACCAAGCGCCAAGCCCGCGAGGTGATCGCCCAGGAAGCACATCGTGCCGGCATGCCCTTCGTGGACCAGCGCTGGCTGGGCGGCATGCTGACCAACTTCAAGACGGTCAAGGGTTCGCTGAAGAAGCTCAAGGACATGCAGGCCTCCAAGGAGGCCGGCGCCGAGCCCTTGATCAAGAAGGAAGCGCTGATGTTCGACCGCGAGCTGGCCAAGCTCGAGAAGGACATTGGGGGTATCCAGGACATGAACGCCTTGCCTGACGCCATGTTCGTGATCGACGTCGGGTATCACAAGATCGCGGTGGCTGAGGCCAACAAGCTGGGTATTCCCGTCATCGGGATCGTCGACACCAACCACTCGCCTGAGGGAGTGCAGTACGTCATTCCTGGCAACGATGACTCTGCCAAGGCCGTGGCCCTGTACGCCCGCGCTGTGGCAGACGCTGTGCTGGAAGGCAAGGCCAACGCCACCGCCGAGGTGGTGCAGGCCGTGAGCGAAGGCGACGAATTCGTCGAAGTCAGCGAAGACGCCTGACCCCCATGATCCGGGCGGCTGGTGCGAGGGTCGCACCGCCGCCCGCTTTTCATTCGAAACGGAGAACACACCAATGGCAGCAATCACTGCAAGCATGGTCGCGGAACTGCGCGCCAAGACCGACGCCCCGATGATGGAGTGCAAGAAGGCCCTGACCGAGGCCGATGGGGACATGGGCCGGGCCGAGGAAATCCTTCGCGTCAAGCTGGGCAACAAGGCGGGCAAGGCGGCATCGCGCATCACGGCCGAAGGCGTGGTGGCAGCTTCGGTCCAGGGGAGCACTGGCGCGCTGATCGAGGTCAACTGCGAGACCGACTTCGTGTCCAAGAACGAGTCTTTCCTCGCCTTCGTGAAGAGCTGCGCGGATCTCGTGGCCGGCCAAAACCCCGCGGATATCGCGGCGCTGTCCGCGCTGCCCTTGTCCCAGGACGGGTTTGGCCCCACGGTGGAAGACGTCCGCAAGGGCCTGATCGGCAAGATCGGCGAGAACATGGCCGTCCGCCGTTTCCGCCGTTACGCCGGCGGCGGCTCACTGGCCCATTACCTCCACGGCACGCGCATTGGCGTGATGGTGGAGTTTGAGGGCTCGGAGGTGGCGGCCAAGGACGTGGCCATGCACGTCGCCGCCATGAAGCCGGTGAGCCTGTCTTCCGCCGAAGTGCCTGCCGACCTGGTGGAGCGTGAACGTCGGGTCGCGGCGGAGAAGGCTGCCGAGTCCGGCAAGCCTGCCGAGATCGTGGCCAAGATGGTCGAAGGTTCGGTCCAGAAGTTCCTCAAGGAGGTCTCGCTGTTCAATCAGACCTTCGTCAAGAACGACAAGCAGACGGTCGAGCAGATGCTCAAGGGCGTCTCCACCACGGTCAAGGGCTTCACCCTGTACGTGGTGGGTGAGGGCATTGAGAAGAAGGTGGATGACTTTGCCGCAGAGGTGGCCGCTCAGGTGGCGGCTGCGAAGGCCCAGTGAGGCCCAGGACATGAGAAGGCGGGTCGGTGGCCCGCCTTACACTTCTGACGACCAAGACATTTGAAAAGAGTTCTGCATGGCGAGGTACCGGCGCATCCTGCTGAAGTTGTCTGGTGAAGCGCTGATGGGCGACGACGCCTTCGGTATCAACCGGGCCACCATCGTGCGCATGGTCAGGGAGGTCCAGGAAGTGACCCAGCTGGGCTGTGAGGTGGCAGTGGTCATCGGCGGCGGCAACATCTTCCGTGGAGTGGCGGGTGGGTCGGTCGGCATGGACCGCGCCACGGCCGACTACATGGGCATGCTCGCCACGGTGATGAACTCCCTGGCCCTGGCTGACACCATGCGTCAGGAGGGCATGACCGCACGCGTCATGTCCGCCATTTCCATTGAGCAGGTGGTGGAGCCCTACGTCAGGCCCAAGGCCTTGCAGTACCTGGAAGAGGGCAAGGTGGTGATCTTTGCCGCCGGTACGGGCAACCCGTTCTTCACCACCGACACGGCTGCGGCCCTTAGAGGTGCCGAGATCGGTGCCGAGATCGTGTTGAAGGCGACCAAGGTGGATGGCGTGTATTCGGCGGACCCGAAGAAAGATTCCCTGGCCACACGCTACAGCACCATTTCCTTTGACGAGGCGATATCTCGCAACCTCCAGGTCATGGACGCCACGGCCTTTGCCTTGTGCCGCGACCAGAATCTGCCGATCAAGGTGTTCTCCATCTTCAAGGCAGGCGCCTTGAAGCGGGTGGTGCAAGGTGAGGACGAGGGAACCCTCGTACACGTGTGACAGGTGAATGCACATGACGATTGCCGACATCAAGAAGAACGCTGAGACCAAGATGGGAAAGTCCATCGAGGCGCTCAAGGCTGAATTGCAGAAGATCCGTACCGGTCGGGCGCATCCTGGCATCCTGGACCAGGTCCATGTCGATTACTACGGTTCACCAGTGCCCATCAGTCAAGTGGCCAATGTGTCCCTGCTGGATGCTCGCACCATCAGCGTTCAGCCCTGGGAGAAGGGCATGGGACCCAAGATCGAGAAGGCCATACGGGAATCCGACCTGGGACTGAACCCTTCTGCGCAGGGCGATCTGCTGCGTGTTCCGATGCCGGCGCTGACCGAGGAGCGGCGGCGTGACCTCACCAAGGTGGTTCGCAGCGCCGGTGAAGATGCCAAGGTGGCTGTGCGCAACCTGCGCCGCGAGGCCAACGAGCAGCTCAAGCGACTGCTGAAGGACAAGGCTGTTTCAGAAGATGATGAGCGTCGGGGCCAGGATGACGTGCAGCGCCTGACCGACCGCGTGGTCGCGGAGATTGACCGTCTGGTGCAGTCCAAGGAAGCCGAAGTGCTGGCCGTCTGAGAACCCGCAGGCGGCTTGATTGATGGAGCGCAGCCCCAGGATTCCCAGGCATGTGGCCGTTGTCATGGACGGTAATGGCCGTTGGGCGAAGAACCGGTACATGCCCAGGTTTTTCGGGCACAAGGCTGGTGTGGACACGCTGATCCGTGCCATTGATCTCTTTGCGGACAGGGGGGTCGAGTACCTGACGGTCTTTGCGTTTTCCTCCGAAAACTGGAAGCGTCCGGCCGACGAGGTGTCCGGGCTCTTCGGTCTGGTGCTCGTGGCAGCCTCCAAGTACCTGGAGGCGATGGTTTCCAAGGGGGTGCGCATCCGCGTCATCGGCAACCGCGAAGGGGTCTCCGAGCAACTGCAAGACGCTTGGATGCGTGCTGAACAGGCCACCGCACACAACGATCGCATCACCGTGCTGGTCGCCTTCAACTTCGGTGGCCGTTGGGACGTGGTGCAGGCTTGCCGGCACGCTTTGGCCTCTGGGTGTTCACCCGAGGACATCACGGAGGAGTCCTTTGCCCGCACGCTCACCTTGAGCGAAGTGCCCGATCCGGATCTCTTCATCCGAACGGGTGGGGAGATGCGGCTGAGCAATTTCCTGTTGTGGCAGGCGGCCTATGCCGAGTTGTACTTCACCAACTGCCTGTGGCCTGACTTTGGCGCCGAGGAGATCGATCTCGCGCTGGCGTCATTCGCAGCGCGAGACCGGCGGTTCGGTGGTGCAGAGTCCTGGTCGCACGGGCCGGACGCCACGGGCTGAACCGCATGCTGGGCCAGCGCATCGTCACCGCGGTCGTGCTGCTGGCCCTTCTGGTGCCCGCGATGCTGTCCTCTGCCGGGTGGCCTTTCCCACTCTTGACCATGGTGCTGGTGGCGGCCGCCGGGTGGGAGTGGGCCCGATTGAACGGGGCTGGCTCGGTCATGGCGCTGGGTTTCGGCGCGGTGTTGTTCGTGGCCTGTCTGGGATCGGCCCCACTGGCAATTCAGGGCCAGGTGCCTGCCGGGCTTTGGGTGGGCTTGGCGGGCGTCTGGATCCTGGGTGGTGCGTGGGCGCTGCGCCAAGGTGTGGAGGGTTGGCGCCGCAGTTCCCGTTGGCTGACATGGCCGGTCGGGCTGCTGACACTCTGGGTGGCCTGGCTGGCCTTGGCCTCGGCGCGGGCGCAGGGGCTCGCGTTCCTGCTGTCCGTGCTGTGCCTGGTCTGGGTGGCAGACATTGCCGCGTACTTTGGTGGCCGCGCCTTCGGGCGGCGAAAGCTCGCACCCTCCATCAGTCCCGGCAAGTCATGGGAAGGCGTTTGCTCGGGCATGGCAGGGGTACTGCTGCTTTCCTGGGTCTGGGCGGCGCTGGAGGGCCATGGTGCGCCGCAGCCCAGCGTCAGCGGCGATGGTTCCAGCACGGTCGCTGGCGTAGCGGCGGCATGGGGATCAAGCGTCTTCTCACAGTTGTTCGGCCGCTTCGGCCTTGCCTGGGGAGTATTCCTGTTGATCTTGCTGACCGCCATGAGCGTGGTGGGTGATCTGTTCGAATCCCTGGTGAAGCGGGCTGCGGGCGCAAAAGACTCCAGCCGTCTGCTGCCAGGTCACGGGGGGGTGCTGGACCGCATCGACGCTTTGCTGCCCGTTTTTCCTCTGGCTTTGGCCCTTACAAGTTCATGAGCAGCATCACATCGGGACGCCGCCAGCGTCTGGCCATCCTCGGATCCACGGGGTCTGTGGGGTCGAACACGCTTGACGTGGCTCAGCGTCACCCGGAGGCGATCGAAGTGGTGGGGCTTTCGGCCTTCAGGCGCATGGAGGATCTTGCGGCGCAGTGCGAGCGCTTTGGTCCCCGCTGGGCGGTGGTGCCTGACGCCGCCGCCGCCAAGTGTCTGCGTGGCCTGCTGTCCGCGGACGCACAGCGGGTGGAAATCCTTGTCGGAACCGAGGGCCTGTGCGAGCTTGCGGCGCACCCGGAGGTGGACAGTGTCATGGCCTCTATCGTTGGCGCTGCAGGGCTCGCGCCCTGCCTGGCAGCGGCCCGCGCCGGCAAGCGCCTGCTGCTGGCCAACAAGGAGGCGCTGGTGGTCGGTGGCGCCTTGTTCATCCAGGCGGTGAGGGAAGGTGGTGCCACGCTCCTGCCCATCGACAGCGAGCACTCCGCCATCTTCCAGTGCCTGCCTTTGGATCGCCAGGATTGGCCTGCGTTCATCGACCACATCGTGCTGACCGCCTCCGGCGGGCCGTTCCGGCAGGGTGACCCTGCCGGCTTTCATGCCATCACCCCGGCGCAGGCGGTGGCTCATCCGAACTGGGTCATGGGACGCAAGATCTCGGTGGACTCGGCCACCATGATGAACAAGGCCCTTGAGGTGATCGAGGCGCGGTGGCTGTTCGACTTGCCTGCGCAAGACATCCGTGTCGTCATCCATCCCCAGAGCATCATCCATTCCATGGTGGTCTGCCGGGACGCTTCCGTTCTGGCCCAGTTGGGAACGCCGGACATGCGAGTGCCCATCGCCTATGGCCTGTCGTTTCCCTCCCGCATAGCTTCCGGTGCTTCGCGACTGGACTTGCTGTCCGTGTCATCGCTCACCTTCGAGGCGCCAGACGATGCGAGGTTTCCCGGCTTGAAACTGGCCTACGACGTGTTGGCTGGGCCCGAAGGCTCCAGTGTGGTGCTCAATGCTGCCAACGAGGTGGCGGTACAGGCCTTCCTTGACGAGCGGGTGCGTTTTACCGACATCCATCGGATCAACCAGTCCACGCTCGAAGCCCTGTCCGGACGCTTCGAACGCCCCAGGTCACTGGAGGATCTGCTCGAACTCGATGCGCGTGCCCGGTCGCACGCCACCACCGCGGCAGGCAGGGCCTTGGCCCCATGATCACGGCGCTTGCCTTCGTGCTGACCTTGGGCGTGCTCGTGGTGATCCACGAGTACGGTCACTACCGAGCTGCCCTGGCCTGCAATGTCAAGGTCTTGAGGTTCTCGGTGGGCTTTGGTCGCGTGTTGTGGAGTCGCCGCATGGGGGCGGACGGCACCGAGTTCGTCGTCTGCGCGCTGCCCTTGGGGGGCTACGTGCGGATGCTGGACGAACGTGAAGGCCCCGTCGACCCAGGCCTGGCGCACCGTGCCTTCAACCGCAAGCGCCTGTGGCAGCGCGCCTTCGTGGTGGTCGCCGGACCTGCGGCCAACCTGCTGCTGGCGGTGCTGCTGTACAGCGGCGTCCAGTGGGTAGGCGTGATGGAACCCAAGGCCATCCTGAGCGCGCCGCCAGCCTCCAGCGTCGCGGCCCGGGCGGGACTGAAGTCTGGCGACTGGGTCAGGGCGCGGTCTGCCGACGGGACGAACTGGCAGGACATCCGCTCGATGGCGGACCTTCGTTGGCACTCCCTCGAGGCCCAGATGGAGCGAGAGCCTTTGTACCTCATGCTGTCGGACACCCAGGGGCGCGGCAGTCGAAATGTGCGCCTGGATTTTGGCGCTGTCAGTGCAGACCCGCAGTCATCCGATGCGCTGCGCAGCGTGGGCTTGGGAGTCCCTTGGTCACCGGCCCTGCTCGGTGAGATCAAGGCGGGGGGGCCTGCGGATCAGGCCGGGCTGCGCAGAGGCGATACCGTCACGGCAGTTAACGGCGTGGCCATCCTTGATGCGCAGATGCTGCGTGAAGCCATTCAAGCCCGCGCTGAGCAGCCCATGGTCTGGACAGTCGACCGTGCCGGCCAGACGATTCAGCTCACGGTCCGTCCGCGGGCCGACAGGTCGGGAAATGGCGCGGTGGGGCGGATCGACGCCTTCGTCGGTCTCGCGCCCCAGAGCGTCCTGGTTTCTTCGGGCGCGCTGGAGGGACTCATGGAGGGCGCACGCAAGACCTGGGACGTCTCAGCGCTGACGGTTTCCATGATCGGGCGGATGATCGTCGGGGAAGCGTCCATCAAGAATCTCAGCGGGCCTCTGACGATTGCGGACTTTGCGGGCCAGTCCGCCCAGCGGGGCTGGACCAGTTACCTGGCCTTCCTGGCGCTGGTGAGTGTGAGCCTGGGCATCTTGAACCTGCTGCCGCTGCCCATGCTCGATGGCGGGCACCTGATGTATTATCTTTTCGAAGGGTTGACTGGTCGTCCGGTCCCCGACGCTTGGCTCGAGCGGTTGCAGCGCGGTGGTCTTGCGATACTGCTGGCGCTGATGTCCGTGGCACTCTTCAACGACGTCGCCCGACTTGTCGGTTTCCACTGAGCCTTACCTGATGCTTCTTCATAATTTTTTGGTGCCTTGGCGTCCGAGCGCAGCGTTGGTGGCCGCAGTGGTCGCCAGCGCTTATCTGCCTGTGGCCGGTGCTGTCGAACCCTTCAAGCTCAAGGACATCCGCATCCAGGGCTTGCAGCGTACAGACCCCGGTACGGTGTTTGCCGCGCTCCCATTTCGCATTGGCGACACCTACAACGATGACAAGGGTTCCGCAGCCTTGCGGGCCCTGTTCGCGACAGGCTTGTTCAAGGACGTCCGCATCGAGATCGAGGGTGATGTGGCCGTGGTGGTGATCGAAGAGCGCGCCATCATCGCTGCCGTGTCTTTCGTGGGACTCAAGGAGTTTGACAAGGACACGCTGACCAGGTCTCTCAAGGACGCCGGCATAGGTGAAGGGCTGCCCTTCGACCGCGCCGTGGTGGACCGGGCCGAGCAGGAGATCAAGCGCCAGTATCTGTCGCGCAGCCTCTACGGGGCCGAGGTCGTCACCACCGTCACGCCGTTGGAACGCAACCGGGTGAACGTGACCTTCACGATGACCGAAGGCGATACGGCCAAGATCAAGGAGGTGCGGATCACGGGCGCGTCGGTGTTCTCGGAATCCCAGTTGTTGTCGTTACTCGACCTGACGCCCAGCGGCTGGATGACCTGGTACACGAAGTCCGACAGGTACTCACGGTCCAAATTGAATTCGGACCTTGAGACTCTGCGTGCCCACTACGTGAACCGTGGATATCTGGAGTTTGCTGTCGAGTCCACCCAGGTCACCATTTCACCGGATAAACAGCACATCTCGATTGCCATTGCCATTCGCGAGGGGCAGCCCTACGTCGTGACGGCAGTGAGCCTCGAGGGTCAGTTCTTCGGCAAGGAAGACGAGTTCCGTTCATTGGTGCGCATACGTCCGGGGCAGCCTTACCGGGGCGAGGATGTGGTCAACACGACGCGTGCTTTCTCAGACCTGTTTGGTCGCCTCGGTTACGCCTTTGCCCGTGTCGAGGCCCGCCCGGAAATTGACCGGGCCACCGGTCAGGTCGGCGTCGTCATGGTGGCCGACCCCCAGAGGCGAATCTATGTCCGCCGCATCGATGTGGCGGGCAACACCCGTACCCGCGACGAAGTCATTCGAAGGGAGTTCCGTCAACTGGAGTCCTCCTGGTACGACGGACAGAAGATCAAACTCTCACGAGATCGGGTGGACAGGCTCGGTTATTTCAAGGAGGTCAATGTTGAGACCAATGAGGTGCCTGGCAGTCCTGATCAGGCAGACCTTCTGGTTACCGTGGAGGAGCGCCCCACGGGTAACCTGATGGTAGGAGCGGGCTACTCGAGTGCGGAGAAACTGACGCTGTCTGGCTCCATCAAGCAGGACAATGTGTTCGGTTCGGGGCATTACCTGGCGTTTGAGGTCAACACGAGCGACTCCAATCGAAATCTGGTGTTCAGCACGGTGGATCCGTACTTCACGATAGACGGGATCTCCCGAGGGTTTGACATCTACCACCGGACCAGTCGGCCCCTGAACAGCCTGGACAGTCAGTACCTGTTGGCAACCTCCGGAACGGCGATCCGTTTCGGCGTACCCTTTACTGAATTTGATACTGTGTTTTTCGGGTTGGGCGCTGAGCGCACATCGATCAGAGACACGCCCTCCTTGCCGAGCAGTTATCAACAGTACCGAAAGGACTTCGGCGCGGTCAGCTATTCGCTGCCCTTGAGCCTCGGCTGGCAGCGTGACCAGCGCGACAGTGTGTTGACACCATCGGCGGGACGGTATCAGCGTGTGAATCTGGAGTGGGGAGTTGGGGGCGATGTCCGCTACTTGCGCACGAATCTTCAGTATCAGGAATACTGGGCACTGCCTGCGAGGCTCACCTTCGGTTTGAACGCTGAGGTGGGATTGGGACAGGGCTTGGGAGGCAAACCGTTTCCGGTCTTCAAGAAGTTCTATGGTGGCGGACTCGGGTCCGTGCGCGGGTTTGAGCAAGGCTCGCTTGGCGTGGTGGACGCTACGGGCGCCTACCTGGGGGGCACCAAGCGCCTGAATGTCAACGGAGAACTCTACTTCCCGGTGCCGGGCATGGGTAACGACCGGTCGCTTCGCATCTTCGCGTTCGCGGACTTGGGCAACGTGTGGGGTGAGGATGAACGTTTCAGCGTCTCAAGCCTGCGTGCGGCAACGGGCTTCGGCTTGAGTTGGATCTCGCCCATAGGGCCGCTCAAGCTGAGTTGGGGCGTCCCTGTCAAGTCGGTCGCGACGGATAGAATCCAGAGGTTTCAATTCCAGATCGGGACCGGCTTCTGATGTCAACTCTTGCCAAGATCATGGGCATGGCCTTATGGGTCCTTGCGTTGGCGACCACCCCCGCCCTGGCGCAGGAACTCAAGCTCGGCTATGTGAACAGCGAGCGGGTGCTGCGCGACTCCGCGCCGGCCAAGGCGGCGCAAGCGAAGCTGGAAGCTGAATTCGGACGGCGTGAGCGTGAGTTGAACGACATCCGCAACCGGCTGAAGGCTGCCGCGGACAAGTTCGAGAAGGACGCGCCGACGTTGCCCGAATCGGAGAAGACACGTCGTCAGCGCGAACTGGTGGATCAGGAGCGCGATCTGCAGCGCAAGCAGCGCGAGTTCCAGGAAGATCTCAACCAGCGCAAGAACGAGGAACTGGCTGCGGTGGTCGAGCGTGCCAACCGGGTGATCCGTCAGATCTTTGAGACGGAGAAGTACGACGCCATCTTGCAGGAGGTGGTGTTCGCAGGGCCGCGTGTCGACATCACCGACAAGGTGATCCGCGCCCTGAACGCACCGGCCAAGTGACGGTCTGCCCGACGTGCCGAAGGTTCGGGTTGCGGACCTGAGCGCGCAGCTCGGCGGAGAGTTGATCGGCGCGGCGGACCTTATCGTCGATCGCATCGGGCCCCTTCAGAGCGCCGACGACACCACGGTGTCGTTTCTTGCCCATCCCCGTTACGCGGCGCAATTGGAGTCCACGCGCGCAGGGTGCGTGATCGTCAGCCCGGCGCACCGGTCCAAGGTGTCGCATCTGCGCAGTGCCATCGTCTGTGCGGATCCCTATCTGGCTTATGCCCGCCTGACTCAGTGGTGGGCACGCGAGCATGCGCCCAAGCAGCCAGCGGCCGGGCGGCATCCGTCGGCTGTGGTGGACGATTCCGCCGACGTGGATCCGACCGCACGCGTTGAAGCCCTGGCCGTGATCGGACGCGGCGCCCGGGTGGGCCCTGGTGCGTGGGTGGGACCCCATGCTGTGATCGAGGATGAGGCAGTGCTGGGGGCGCACAGCCGCCTGGGGCCGCGCGTTGTGCTCGGTCGGGGCTGCACCGTCGGTGAGCGGTGCATCCTGCATGCCGGAGTCGTGATCGGTGCTGATGGATTCGGTTTCGCCGCCCATCAGGGTCAATGGGAGAAGATCGAGCAGCTGGGCGCCGTGCGCGTTGGCGATGATGTGGAGATTGGCGCGAACACCTGCGTGGACCGCGGTGCCCTGGAAGACACCGTGATCGAGCAGGGCGTGAAGCTGGACAACCTCATCCAGATCGGCCACAACGTCCGCATCGGTGCTCATACGGCCATGGCGGGCTGTGTGGTCGTGGCAGGCAGCGCCCGCATCGGGGCCCATTGCACCGTGGGGGGAGGGGCCATCATCCTGGGCCACCTGGAACTGGTGGACCATGTGCATGTGTCGGCTGCCACCGTGGTCACCCGTTCCATCGTCAAGCCGGGACAGTACAGCGGCGTGTACCCCTTCGAAGAGAATGCCTCCTGGGAGAAGAATGCGGCCACGCTGCGACAGCTGCATGGTTTGCGAGACCGCCTGCGGGCACTGGAAAAGGCGAGAACATGAGGATGGACATCCACGGCGTGTTGAAGAAGCTGCCTCACCGCTACCCGATCCTGCTGGTGGACCGTGTGCTGGAAATCGAGAGTGGCGTCCGCATCAAGGCGATCAAGAACGTCTCCATCAACGAGCCCTACTTCCTGGGCCACTTTCCCCACCGGCCGGTGATGCCGGGAGTGTTGATGCTGGAAGCCCTGGCGCAGGCTGCAGCCTTGCTGTCCTTCGAGTCTGCAGGCAAGGACGCGGACGAGAATTCCGTTTACTACTTTGCCGGCATAGACGGTGCACGTTTCAAGCGGCCGGTGGAGCCGGGGGACCAGCTCCTGCTCGAAGTGACCTTGACCCGAGCCAAGTCGGGCATCTTCAAGTTCGCCGCGCGCGCGAGTGTGGACGGTGAGCTGGCCGTGGAAGCCGAGCTGATGTGCACCATGCGCCAGGTCGGCTGAAAGCCGGGTGCGGCATGACACGGATACACCCGACCGCCCTCGTTGATGCGCAGGCCGAGCTGGACGCTTCCGTGGAAGTGGGGCCTTATGCGCTCATCGGCCCGGGCGTGACGATTGGCGCAGGGTCTCACATTGGCGGGCACTGCGTCATCGAGGGCCCCACGGTCATCGGGCGCGACAACCGCATCCATGCCCATTCCGTGCTGGGCGGTGCGCCGCAGGACATGAAGTACCGCGGGGAGCCGACGGCACTGCACATCGGCGACCGCAACACCATCCGGGAGTTCTGCACTTTCAACCGCGGCACCGTGCAGGACGCCGGGGTCACGCGGCTGGGCCACGACAACTGGGTCATGGCCTATGTACACCTGGCGCACGATGTCCAGGTGGGCTCGCACACCATCCTGGCCAACAACGCCACGCTGGCCGGTCATGTTCACGTGGGCGACTGGGTCATCGTCGGGGGATTGACGGGGATCCATCAGTTCTGCCACGTGGGTGCTCACGCCATGACGGGATTCCAGAGCCATGTGTCGCAGGATGTCCCGCCCTTCATGATGGTGTCAGGCAACCCGCTGGCGGTGCACGGTTTCAATGTCGAAGGCCTTCGGCGCCGTGGCTTTTCCCGGGAGCGCATTTCCTTGGTCAAGCAGGTCCACCGCCTGTTGTACAGGGACGGACTGACGCTCGAGCAGGCACGGCTGCGAATCGAGTCTTTGGCTGCTGAGCATTCGGCCGATGCGCTGGCGCTGGCCGATCTGCGATTGATGCTGGACTTTCTGTCAGCATCGACCCGCGGCATAGCTCGCTGAGCGTGCAGCCCGGGGTTCTGGCGCCTCCCGGGTTTGCGCACGGCGTCAGGAATCCTGCACCTCCAATGGATGTTGTGGCGACCCCCATGAACCTGGCGATGGTGGCCGGCGAAGCCTCTGGCGACATGCTGGGCTTTTTGCTGCTCAAGGCCATGCAAAAGCGGTGGCCCCACGTAGAGGCGGCCGGTATCGGCGGCCCACAACTGACCAGCGCAGGTTTCCAGGCCTGGTGGCTCAGCGACCGCCTGGCCGTCAGGGGCTATGTGGAGGTCCTGCGGCACTACCGCGGTATCTCGCGCATCCGCGAGGCACTGGTTGAGCGGCTTCTGGCACAGCCCCCGCGCGCATTCATCGGCATCGATGCACCAGACTTCAACCTGGGCCTGGAGGAGCGCCTCAAGCAGCGGGGCATTCCCAGCATCCAATTCGTCTGTCCATCCATCTGGGCCTGGCGCGGCGGCCGAGTCAAGCGCATCGCGCGCAGCGTCGATCATGTGCTGTGCCTGTTCCCGTTCGAGCCGGAACTGCTTCAGGCGCACGGGGTGTCCGCCACCTACGTGGGTCACCCGTTGGCCGATGTCATTCCCCTGGCGCCCGACCGACTCGCGGCGCGAAGGGCCCTCGGGTTGCCCGCCGAGGCCACGGTGGTGGCCTTGTTGCCGGGCAGCCGGCGCTCCGAGATCCAGTACATCGCGTCCGCGTTGCTACGGGCAGCCTGTCTCTTGCAGCGGTCCGTACCCGGTGTTCGCTTCGTGTTGCCTGTGGCGCCGGGGCTGGACAGCGTCTTGCGTCCCCTGGTGTCAGCGCACGGTCCGCAAGATCTGCAGTTGCTGTCTGGGCAGTCCCATGAGGCGCTGGCCGCCTGCGACCTGACCTTGATCGCCAGTGGCACCGCCACGCTGGAAGCGGCCCTCTTCAAGCGACCCATGGTGATTGCCTATCGAATGCACCCCTTGAGCTGGCAGTTGATGAAGCGCATGGCCTACCAGCCGTGGGTAGGCCTGCCCAACATCCTGTGCCGCGACTTTGTGGTGCCTGAACTCATCCAGGAGGACTGCACCCCCGAGCGACTGGCCCAGGAGGCCTTGCGCTGGCTGGATCAGGCCGGACGGCGTGATCAGGTGCAGGAGCGTTTCCTGCAGATGCACCACCAACTGCGTTGCGATACGGCCACGCGTGCCACCGATGCCATCGCGCAAGTCATCAAGGCCTGAGCAGCTGGCGCTTGCTTGGGAGGTGGAGGGCCTCCTCGCTGGGGTCGATGAGGCGGGACGCGGGCCCTTGGCGGGGCCGGTGGCGGCTGCCGCGGTCATCCTTGACGACACCCGACCGATTGCCGGCTTGACGGATTCCAAGGCACTGAGCCCCCGCGCAAGGCAACGGCTGCACGACGAGATCTGTGCCCAGGCCTTGTGCGTCGAAGTGGCTTGGGCGTCGCCGCAGGAGATTGATGAGTTGAACATCCTGCAAGCCACCTTGCAGGCGATGGGCCAGGCGGTGCGCAGCCTGAGGTTGACGCCTGCGCAAGTGCTCATCGATGGCAACCGCCTGCCGAAGTTGTCGGTCCCGGCCCAGGCCATCGTCAAGGGTGACCTGCTGGTCCCGGCCATCTCGGCGGCTTCCATCGTCGCCAAGGTCCGGCGCGATGCCTGGTGCCTGGAGGCCGACCAGCAGTACCCGCAATACGGCTTCGCGGTGCACAAGGGCTACCCCACGCAGGCGCATCTGGAAGCCTTGCGCAGGCATGGGCCAAGCCCGGTGCACCGGCGCAGTTTTGCGCCCGTGCGCCATTTGGTGGGATCGGCATGATGCCGCAGCAACGCCCGGCCATCACCTCGCGCGACAACCCGTTGCTGCGACGCCTTCGCCATCTGCTTTCGAACCCGACGGGTTATCGCAGGGCGAGCGAGATCTGCATCGAAGGCGAGCATTTGTGCTCGGCTTACCTGGCCCGTGGCCACCGGCCGGGCCTGGCGGTGTTCTCTGAGTCCGCCTGGCAGCAATTGCCGCTGCGCGAACTGGCCGCTGGAGCGGGCGAGGTGCAGTTGGTGGCGGACCGCCTGTTGGCCCAGATCAGCACCCTGCCGTCACCCGCGGGGGTGGTCTTCGTGGCGGCGGTGCCGGCCAATGGAACGCCCGACCCCTTCGCTTCGGCCGTGTTGCTAGACCGCGTTCAAGACCCTGGCAACGTGGGCAGCATCCTGCGCAGCGCCAGCGCGTTGGGTGTGAGGCAGCTGTGGACCACACCGGGAACGGCGGCATTGTGGTCGCCCAAGGTCCTGCGTGCCGGCATGGGGGCGCACTTCGGCCTGGCCCTGTGTGAGGGGGTGGACGTGGAGGCCTTGACGGCAGGGTTCCATCGGGCAGGTGCAGCCAGGTCCGAACCCGGGGCACCAGGGGCGTCGGGCTCGTCAAGGGTGAGAAATGAGCGGGCCCCCTGGGTGGCCACCAGTTCCCATGCAGGCGCCCTGCTGGGACAGGTGGAACTGCCAGCCCCCTGTGTCTGGGTTCTGGGTCACGAAGGGCAGGGGGTGGCCCCGGCATTGCTGCAGTGCTGCCAGTTGACGGTACGCATCCCCCAGCCTGGCGGCGAAGAATCGCTGAACGTGGCCGCGGCCGCAGCGATCTGCCTGTATGAATCCGCGCGGCAGCGACGCGCTTGAAGTTCGGGGGCCGTTCATGGGCCCAAAGCGTCAACCGGCGATGGGCGCAGCGACTCAATAGATCAACCTGTCGGGCCGGATGTCCCGCAGGATGGTGGTGGCAATTTCCTCGATTGACTTGTGAGTGGATGACAGCCACCCGATGCCCTCGCGCCGCATCATGGCTTCTGCCGCACGCACTTCCTGCCGGCAGTTGCTGAGGGATGCGTAGGCACTGCCTGGTCGGCGCTCATGACGTACCTGGGCCAAACGGTCGGGGTCGATCGTGAGCCCGAAGCATTTGGCCCGGTAAGGCAGCACGGGCGCAGGCAAGCGTCCGCGGTCGAAGTCTTCCGGGATCAAGGGATAGTTGGCCGCCTTGATGCCGTGCTGCATGGCCAGGTACAGGCTGGTGGGGGTCTTCCCGCAGCGGCTTACGCCCACCAGGATGACATCGGCCTCGGCCAGGTTGCGTGCTGACTGACCGTCGTCGTGCGCGAGCGAAAAATTGATGGCCTCGATACGGTCGTTGTACTCCTGGCTCTTGGCGGCGTCTGAGAACCGTCCCACGCGATGGTTGCTCTTGACGCCGAACTCCACCTCCAGGGGTTCGACAAAGGTCCTGAACATGTCCAGCACCAGGCCCTTGGAGTCTGGGCGGGTGATCACCTCGCGGACTTCATCGTTCACCAAGGTGATGAAGACGATGGGCCTCTTGCCCTCGCGCTCGGCCGTTTCATCGATCTCGCGCTGGACATCCCGGGCCTTGTCAACGCTGTCGATGAAGGGCCGCCTCACATGCCGGGGTGTGGCGGGAAACTGCGCCAGGATGGAATTGCCGAAGGTCTCGGCCGTGATGCCGGTGCCGTCGGAGACAAAGAAAACAGTGCGTGTGGGCATGGCTCAATCCTGACAGTCGGCAACGTCCGGAATCATAGGCATTACTCCCTACAATCAACCTAGGATTCGCGCCCTTTCGCACATCCCCATGCCCGCCGGTCGCCCCCTACAACAACAGCCAGAACGCTGGCGACCCGCCTTGATGCTGCGCGCGAGAGCCCCCGATTTTTGTCATCACGGAGCTTTCCCATGTCACTCGCGAATCTGGCGACCGCTTTGGTCGTGCCGTTTGAACATCTGAGGATGACCGACGTCGAGTCGGTCGGCGGCAAGAACGCCTCCCTCGGCGAAATGATCAGCCAACTGGCGGCCTCGGGCGTGCGTGTGCCCGGCGGCTTTGCCACCACGGCGCTGGGCTTCAGGCGGTTCCTGCAAGACAGCGGGCTGTCTGACCGCATCTCCGCGCGCCTGGCGTCTCTCGACACCGAGGACGTGCGCGCCCTCGCGCAAGCGGGAGAGGAGATCCGCGGATGGGTCAGTGCCGCGCCCTTTCCGGCCGATCTGGAGGCCGCCATTCGCGCCGAGTTCGCGCGACTGGATGCCGACGGCTCGGGCAGTTTCGCGGTGCGGTCCTCCGCCACCGCTGAAGACCTGCCGGACGCCTCCTTTGCCGGGCAGCAGGAGACGTTCCTGAACGTGGTGGGCATCGACGACGTGCTGCACCGCATGAAGGAGGTGTTCGCCTCGCTCTACAACGATCGCGCCATCAGTTACCGCGTCCACAAGGGCTTTGCGCACGACGGCGTGGCCCTGTCAGCCGGGGTGCAGCGCATGGTGCGCTCTGACCTGGGCTCGGCCGGCGTGATCTTCACCATCGACACCGAAAGCGGCTTCGAGGACGTGGTCTTCATCACCTCCAGCTACGGCCTGGGTGAGACGGTGGTCCAGGGGGCCGTCAATCCTGACGAGTTCTACGTCCACAAGCCCGCCCTGCGCAACGGCAAGTACCCCATCATCCGTCGGGTACTGGGCTCCAAGCTGGTGCGCATGGAGTTCGTGGATGCGGCCGAGCGAGTGCCCGGTGGTCGCTTGGTCAAGACGGTGGACACCACCACCGAGTGGCGCAACCGCTACTCGCTGGCAGACGACGACATCATGGAACTTGCGCGCTATGCGCTGATCATCGAGAAGCACTACGGCCGCCCCATGGACATCGAGTGGGGCAAGGATGGCGTGGATGGCAAGCTCTACATCCTGCAGGCGCGTCCTGAGACCGTGAAGAGCCAGTCCGCGGGGCAGGTGGAGCACCGCTACAGCCTCAAGGGCACGGGCACCATCCTGGCCGAGGGCCGGGCCATCGGCCAGAAGATCGGCACCGGGCCGGTCCGCATCGTGCAGTCTGTCGCCGAGATGGATCGGGTGCAGCCTGGCGACGTGCTCGTCACCGACATGACGGACCCGAACTGGGAGCCGGTGATGAAGCGGGCGAGCGCCATCGTCACCAACCGAGGGGGGCGCACCTGCCACGCAGCCATCATCGCGCGCGAGTTGGGCATTCCCGCCGTGGTGGGCTGCGGCGACGCCACCGACAAGGTTCAGGAGGGCCTGCTGGTCACGGTGGCCTGCTCCGAGGGCGACACCGGCTACGTCTTTGAAGGACTGCTCGAAACCGAAGTGCGCGAGGTGCGTCGCGGCGACATGCCGTACTGCCCCATCAAGATCATGATGAACGTGGGCAACCCGCAGCTCGCCTTCGACTTCGCGCAGATGCCTAACTCTGGGGTGGGGCTGGCGCGGCTGGAATTCATCATCAACAACAACATCGGGGTGCATCCGAAAGCCATCCTGGACTATCCGAATGTCGATGCGGATCTGAAGAAGGCCGTGGAGTCCGTGGCGCGTGGTCATGCCTCGCCTCGCGCCTTCTATGTGGACAAGCTCACCGAGGGCGTGGCCACCATCGCCGCGGCTTTCTGGCCCAAGCCCGTGATCGTGCGCCTGTCGGACTTCAAGAGCAACGAGTACCGCAAGCTCATTGGGGGCACCCGTTACGAGCCTGACGAAGAGAACCCGATGCTCGGCTTCCGAGGTGCCAGCCGCTACATCAGCGGCGAGTTCAGCGACGCCTTCGGCATGGAGTGCGAGGCGATCAAGCGCGTGCGCAGCGACATGGGCCTGACCAATGTGGAACTGATGGTGCCCTTCGTGCGCACCGTGCGTCAGGCCGAGCGGGTGGGCGAGATGCTGGCGGAGCGGGGTCTCAAGCGCGGACAGAATGGCTTGCGCCTGATCATGATGTGCGAGGTGCCCAGCAACGCTATCCTGGCAGACCAGTTCCTGCAGCATTTCGATGGCATGTCCATCGGCTCGAACGATCTGACGCAGCTCACCCTGGGCTTGGACCGTGACTCCGGCCTGGAGTTGCTGGCCAACGACTTCGATGAGCGCGACCCGGCCGTCAAGGCCTTGATTTCCCGGGCCATTGCGGCCTGCCGCGCCACCGGCAAGTACGTCGGCATCTGCGGCCAGGGGCCGAGCGATCACCCTGATTTCGCCGACTGGCTGGCCCAGGAAGGCATCGGATCGATCTCGCTGAATCCGGACACTGTCGTGGACACTTGGCACCGTTTGGCGGGCTTGACACCCTGATAGGCCGCCATCAAATCAGGGTCTTTACCTCGGGAAACCCCTGTCAGGGTTGACGCTGACCAAAGACCCTAAAGTCAGTCGGCCGTAAGCCGGGGGCCAAAAAGTAGCATGAGATATGTTAAATCTCCTGAACATCATTCAGTTGGTGATTTACATCGCCTTGTTGGCGTTGGTAGGGCAAGGGGTGCTGCTCATGTTGGCTGGAGCCCGCCGCGAGGGAAACGTTTTCTATCGCCTGCTGCAAGTCATCTCCAAACCTTTCACGGTTCTCGTTCGTTGGATCACGCCGAAGCAGGTGGATGACCGACATGTTCCGGTGGTGACTTTCCTGCTTCTCCTGATCGTGTACGCAGTGGTCACTTTCGAGAAGATCAATCTCTGCATGGCAGCCAACATGGCGGGATGTCGATGATGCGCCTGGAGTACCTGAGCCTGAAATGGCAAGCCATGGGCTGGTTGGTTCTGGGGCGTCAGGCGCGGGCTCTTGCGGTATTCGACAAGTTGTTGCAGCGCTGGCCTGAAGACACCTACGGGCTGTCCAGTCGGGCCCACCTGCATGCGCAGGCCGGCAGGTTGGACCAGGCACTGGTCGACAATGAGCGCTGGGTGCAGGTTGCCGCGGACAATGCCAACGCATGGTTCAACCGGGGGTACCTGCTGGAATCGCTAGAACGCTATGAAGAGGCGCTCTCGAGCTTTGTGCGCGCCACCGAACTGGCGCCCAAGCTCGACCGTGCCTGGTACGGCCAGGGGCTGGTGCTGATACGCCTGCAGCGCTACGACGAGGCGGTGGCTGCCTTGAAGCGCAACACCGAATTGCAACCGATGAGCCCTTATGGCTGGTACCAACTGGCCCGGGTTCATGTCGATCGTCACAACCCGGAAGAGGCGGTGAAGATCATTCGCCATCTCAAGGGGTTCGAGCCCAAGGTCGCTGCGCAACTGGAGCGCGAGACCGGGCTGATGGTCGGTGCAGCCGCCCCTTGACGGGTGGCCAGGCTTGTGGCCTCAAGGGCCGAAAGGGTGCGGTTCGCGCGGTGACGCGCGGGGTCCGTGTGGTGGGCCGGTTCGAGAGGGGCCGGATGTTTCAGTCCTCATGAAAGGGG